>ENA-OSJC01000026-OSJC01000026.1-marine-metagenome-genome-assembly--contig:-NODE-26-length-147692-cov-6.106432_pt1 | contig 147692 bp, 128 predicted proteins | sample MGYA00237885_ERZ534234 | MGnify/ENA primary metagenome ERZ534234 (study PRJEB26413, sample SAMN06343907) | marine metagenome | isolation source: coastal waters | place: Atlantic Ocean: West Antarctic...
TGGATGCATGGTCCAACGCCTTCTCAATATAGGCCCGCGTCTGCAAATCAGTAATCAGCTGCTTGGCGTAATTTTTGCTTTCGGCATACCAGATCGATGTATGATCCTTGACAATTCCTAGTCGTATACCGGTTGGATGTACTTTCTGACCCATTTAATATTCTCCTAAGCTTAGCGGTCGCTATCAGCAACTTTCACAGTGACATGGCAGCTGCGCTTTAAAATTCGGTCCGCACGACCTTTAGCCCGCGGTCGCAAACGCTTCATAGTCATACCTTCGTCTACAAAAATGCTGGACACCTCTAACTCGTCAACGTCCGCACCCTCGTTGTTCTCAGCATTCGCTATCGCTGAATCAAGCACTTTCTTGACAATATGAGCAGCCTTCTTAGAGCTGAACTCAAGTAGCCCGAGAGCCTCCTCCACACGCAAACCGCGCACCTGGTCTGCAACGAGGCGAACCTTTTGTGCTGAAATCTGTGCGCCTTTCAATTTTGCTGCTACTTCCATTTTCTACACCTCGCTGCAATAAGCGTCTAGCGCTTGGTCGCCTTGTCCGCGATATGACCCCGGAATGTGCGCGTTACCGCAAACTCTCCAAGCTTATGTCCGACCATGTCTTCATTCACAAGTACCGGTATATGTTGACGACCGTTATGAATCGCAATCGTCAGGCCAACCATATCGGGTGATACCATAGACCTTCGCGACCAGGTCTTGATTGGTCGGCGGTCGCTGCTCTCTATCGCAGCCTCGACTTTCTTCATCAGATGAAGATCGATAAAGGGTCCCTTCTTCAGTGAACGCGGCACAATGTATTCCTCTAGTCTCTTTGCTCTAACAAGCGAATTTATTTCTTACCGCGACGGCGGACAATCAAACTATCAGTACGCTTGTTCTTGCGGGTTTTGTAACCTTTCGCCGGAGTACCCCACGGACTCACTGGATGGCGACCCCCTGACGTGCGCCCTTCACCACCACCATGAGGGTGATCTACTGGGTTCATCGCGACACCCCGAACGGTTGGCCTAACGCCGCGCCAACGAGATGCACCAGCCTTGCCTAACTTACGTAGGTTATGCTCTGAATTAGAAACCTCACCCAACGTTGCTCGGCAGTCAGCCAGCACTTTTCGCATTTCACCGGAGCGTAATCGTAAAGTGGCATACTGACCTTCGCGAGCGACAAGCTGGACAGTAGCGCCGGCGGAACGTGCAATCTGCGCACCCTTACCGGGCTTCAGCTCGATACAATGCAACATAGAACCAACCGGAATATTACGGATGGGCAAACAATTCCCTGGCTTAATCGGTGCAGCAGCACCCGACTGAAGGGTATCCCCGGCCTTAACGCCCTTGGGCGCAATGATATAGCGACGCTCCCCATCAGCAAACAACAGCAGAGCAATGTGTGCCGTACGGTTCGGGTCGTACTCTAGACGCTCAACCTTTGCCGGGACGGCATCTTTGTTACGCTTAAAATCAATGATTCGGTAGTGCTGCTTATGACCACCACCAACGTGACGGGTTGTAATCCGACCGTTATTGTTTCGACCACCATTCCTCGTCTGATTTTCCAACAATGGCCCATATGGTGCACCCTTGTGGAGATCGTCACTGACCACACGTACGACATGACGACGACCGGGGGAGGTAGGCTTACTCTTTAAAACTGCCATTTCGCTGCTACTCCTTAATCCGCCAACGCAAAGTCGATGTCCTGACCTTGCTCTAGCTTGACGTACGCCTTCTTCCAAGTCGATTTAGTGCTAAAACCGTTCTTGTTGCGCTTTACCTTTCCCTTCACTCTCAAAGTATTCACATTGACCACCTTGACTTTGAAAAGCTGCTCCACCGATCTCTTCACTTCTAACTTGGAGGCATCAATGGCGACCTTAAACACATACTGATTACTCAGATCTGCAATAATGGTAGCCTTCTCAGAGGTGTGCGGGCCTACCAGCACTTGAAATATACGCTCCTGATTCATCCCAGCATCTCCTCGAACTTTTTCACTGCGTCAACAGTAATCATCACCTTGTCATGCCCAATCAGACTTAGTGGATCAACACCTTCCACATCAAGGACATCGACTGCATGCAAGTTTCGAGCAGCTAGATACAAGTTTTCATCCAGTTCTGCAGACACAATAAGTACATTGTCTACCCCGTATTCACTGAGGTGCTTCACCAAAAGCTTGGTTTTGGGTGCTTCTAAATCCAGACTTTCGACAACCATCAACCGATCTTGACGCGCAAGCTCGGACATAATTGAGCGCATAGCAGCGCGGTACATTTTACGGTTCACTTTTAGGGAGTGATCCTGCGGTTGAGCCGCGAACGTCACACCTCCACCGCGCCAGATGGGGGACCGGATGGTTCCCGCCCGAGCCCGACCTGTACCTTTTTGTCGCCACGGCTTCTTACCACCGCCGCTGACCGCCGCTCGATTCTTCTGGCCACGAGTTCCCTGACGGGACCCGGCCATATAGGCTGTGACCACCTGGTGAACCAGATCTTCGTTGTATTCACGCGCAAACGTAACATCAGAGACAGAAACTGACCCTGCTTCGCTGCTACCTGACTTTAAAACACTTAATTCCACGTTAGAGACCCCCTAACCTTAAGCCTTGACTGCGGGACGAACAATCACGTCACCGCCGGGTGCACCAGGTACGGCACCCTTGATAAGTAACAAGTTCCGATCTACATCAACTCGGACGACTTCTAGCCCTTGAATCGTGACGTTTTCGGCACCCATGTGACCTGACATTTTCTTGCCCTTCCAAACACGACCGGGCGTTTGACACTGACCAATCGAGCCAGGGGCACGATGCGAAAGTGAGTTACCGTGTGTAGCGTCCTGCATCGAGAAATTCCAGCGCTTGATGACACCCTGAAAACCCTTACCTTTGGATTTCCCAGCCACATCAACCTTCTGACCTACCTCGAACCGCTCAACGGTCAAATTAGAACCAACTTCAGGGGCCTCATCAGCCTCGCTCAAACGGAACTCCCAGAGACCTGTACCTGCCTCTACGCCCGCTTTGGCAAACTGACCAGCCTGAGATTTGCTTACTCTAGAAGCCTTACGAGCTCCCGCGGTAACCTGAATTGCTCGATAGCCATCGCTTTCGAGATCTTTGACTTGAGTAACGCGGTTTGGAGATACCTCCACTACGGTTACAGGAACTGATACACCGTCTTCAGTGAAGACACGCGTCATACCGGACTTACGACCGACTAAACCAATAGCCATCTTACTATCCTCTCAGTGTACGGGGCTGAACCCTCTATGGCCGCCCATTGCTAGGCGTTACACACTCGAAACTCCTGCTCCGAGCAGGTCTTGCTATAACTTATCGTTACCCAAGACTAATTTGTACTTCTACACCTGCTGCCAGGTCGAGCTTCATTAGAGCGTCAACGGTTTTTTCCGTGGGCTCTACAATATCTAACATGCGCTTGTGGGTACGGATCTCGTATTGATCGCGAGCGTCCTTGTTTACATGCGGCGAAATTAGCACTGTAAACTTTTCTTTCCTCGTAGGCAGAGGAATCGGGCCTTTGACCAGCGCACCTGTGCGGCGAGCTGTCTCTACGATTTCTTGAGTCGACGAGTCTATCAGTCGATGATCAAAAGCCTTGAGGCGAATTCGAATACGTTGACTTTGCACCTGATTAAACTCCCAACAACTAAAACAACCAGAGGATCGCAATGGAGCCCCCGAAAAAGGAAAACGAAGTCTAAAGACGGGCCCGTGTTCTGTCAAGCGTGACGTGGATTTAATTGCCCAGACTCGTAAGTATTTACAAAGTCACCCTTATAACTAATAGATATAAACGATTTTAACGTCAGACGCCACGACAGCCAGCTTATCCAATAGACCCCTTTATGAAATGATGGTGTGGCACTGGCCTGCATAAGCGCGACCGTTTATCCCCTCGCCTTGACGTAAACGCCGACAACGCCGAAAATGCGTTGCTAAGCTAATTGTTGGGAAGAGTCATGGAGCAAAATCAGCGCACACATTCGGTCTTTCTGGGCTACCTGCTGTGGATATTTGGCTTCATCGGGGCACACCGCTTTTATTACGGCAAACAAATTACCGGGGTTATCTGGTTTTTTACTCTCGGGCTTTTCTTTATTGGCTGGATCATCGACCTGTTTTTAATTCCATCAATGGAACGTGAAGCCGAGCGACGTTTTATCCCCGGGCCGGTCAATTACAATCTGACATGGATACTGCTCACTTTCTTGGGTTTGTTTGGAGCCCATCGCTTTTATATGGGGAAGATCATCACCGGGTTGTTATACCTTGGACTTACTGGATTTGCGGTCGCCTTTCCTCCTCTCGCCGCGATAGTGGCTATCGGTGTGCTCTATGATTTTTTGACGCTTAACGAACAGCTTTCCGAGCTCAACAGCGGTCATTGAGCGTTATCTCACCCGCCGGCCCGGAATTTCAATAGCCCCACCGGAAAACACTCAGTCCACCGTTTGAACGGCTTGAGTTTTCGAGCAGGGTTTTCTATAGGCACTGTATAAAAACCTCCCTTTAGCTATTCCACACCGGTTAAATTGCACGACGATCTTCTAAGCCTACCGTGGTCAGAACAACCTTCCATCAACCAGTGGTGACCTCTGGCTACAATGCCAAATAGCAAAACGCTTCACCCACAAAAAAGCCCGGCAAATCCCGGGCTTTTAAATTCAGACTGCTATCAAGACATTACTCTATAATTTTCGCGACGACACCAGCGCCAACAGTACGGCCACCCTCGCGAATCGCAAAGCGCAGGCCCTCTTCCATCGCAATCGGAGCCATTAACGTCGCAACCATCTGAACGTTGTCACCCGGCATTACCATCTCAACACCTTCAGGCAGCTCACACGCACCCGTCACGTCCGTAGTACGGAAGTAAAACTGTGGTCGGTAACCCTTGAAGAATGGCGTATGACGGCCTCCCTCTTCCTTAGAGAGAATATAAACCTCAGCCTCAAACATCGTGTGCGGATTCACAGAACCGGGCTTCGCCAGTACCTGACCACGCTGAACGTCTTCACGCTTAGTACCGCGCAGCAATACACCCACATTCTCGCCCGCGCGGCCTTCATCAAGCAACTTGCGGAACATCTCAACACCCGTACAGGTCGTCTTCTGTGTGTCGCGGATACCGATAATCTCGATCTCCTCGCCCACCTTCACGATGCCACGCTCAACTCGACCCGTCACTACCGTACCACGCCCCGAGATAGAGAATACGTCTTCTACCGGCATCAGAAACGGCTGCTCAATTGCACGCACCGGCTCAGGAATAAACGAATCCAACGTCTCAACCAACGTCTTGACCGCCGTCACACCCAGCTCATGGTCATCTTCGCCGTTCAACGCCATCAGCGCAGAACCACAGATGATCGGCGTGTCGTCTCCAGGAAAATCATACTGGTCAAGAAGCTCACGCAGCTCCATTTCAACCAGTTCCTTCATCTCAGCAAATTCTTCAGACTCAGCACCGCCACAGTCTTCTGCCAGCAAGTCAGCCTTGTTCAGAAACACAACAATGAACGGAACGCCCACCTGACGGGACAGCAAAATGTGCTCGCGCGTCTGCGGCATAGGGCCGTCTGTCGCGCCACACACCAGAATCGCGCCATCCATCTGCGCCGCTCCGGTAATCATGTTCTTTACATAGTCAGCGTGACCCGGGCAATCCACGTGAGCATAGTGACGCTCCGGGGAGTTGTATTCCACGTGAGACGTCGAAATCGTGATACCGCGCGCCTTCTCTTCAGGGGCGTTATCGATACCGTCAAAACCGACGACCTGTCCGCCCCATGTGTCTGCACAGACCTTGGTCAGTGCCGCCGTCAGTGTTGTCTTTCCGTGGTCAACGTGACCAATCGTACCAACGTTAACGTGCGGTTTACTACGCTCAAATGCTTCTTTTGACACTTTTATTCACCTCTGTGAAATAGCTAAATATCAGTTAGTTTGGTTTTTGGAAATAATTTCTTGTGCAATATTATTGGGAGCTTCCGCATACTTAGCAAATTCCATGGTGTAGGTAGCCCTACCCTGGGTCGCTGATCGCAGATCAGTTGCATAACCGAACATCTCCGCTAGGGGAACATCTGCGGTAATCACTTTTCCCATTGAACTCTCGTCCATGCCGCCAATAAGGCCACGACGACGATTTAGATCGCCAACCACATCACCCATGTTCTCCTCAGGCGTAACCACTTCAACAGCCATAATCGGCTCTAGCAGCACCGCGCCACCATTTTGAGCTAGCTTCTTAGTTGCCATAGAAGCAGCAATCTTAAATGCCATTTCATTAGAATCGACATCGTGAAAAGATCCATCGAACAGTGTAGCTTTTAGCCCCAGCAGAGGATAACCTGCCAAGACTCCGTTCTTCATTTGCTCTTCGATGCCTTTCTGCACGGCTGGGACGTATTCACGGGGAACTGTGCCACCGACAACCTCATTAATGAACTCTAGCCCTTCAGCATTGCCATCTTCCGATGGCTCAAACCTGACCCAAACATGCCCGTATTGACCGCGACCGCCGGACTGGCGAACAAACTTGCCTTCAATCTCCGACGTGTTGCGAATCGCTTCACGATAAGCGACCTGAGGCTTACCAATATTAGCCTCTACACTAAATTCACGACGCATGCGGTCGACCAGAACATCTAGGTGCAATTCACCCATTCCAGAGATAATGGTCTGACCAGACTCTTCATCGGTCCGAACGCGAAACGAAGGATCCTCCTGAGCTAATTTACCCAGCGCAACACCCATCTTCTCCTGATCAGGCTTAGACTTCGGTTCAACCGCTACCGAAATCACCGGCTCAGGAAACACCATGCGCTCAAGTACGATAGGCTTATCCAAGTCACACAGCGTATCGCCAGTAGTCACATCTTTTAGACCGATAGCAGCGGCAATATCGCCCGCTCGTACTTCTTTAATTTCCTCACGGCTGTTGGCGTGCATTTGCACCATACGACCAACCCGCTCTTTCTTCTCTTTTACTGAGTTATAAACACCGGTACCGCTCTCTAGTTTTCCCGAATAAACACGGAAAAAAGTCAGCGTACCTACAAACGGGTCTGTGGCTATCTTAAAAGCCAATGCAGCAAAGGGAGCATCATCATCCGCCTCACGAACATCAACCGTGCTGTCCTTGTCTAGCAGGGTTCCCTGAATAGCCTTAACCTCAGTAGGAGATGGCATGTAGTCGATCACTGCGTCAAGCATTGCCTGAACACCTTTGTTTTTAAACGCAGAACCACCCAGCACAGGGATGATTTCGTTGGCTAGCGTGCGTGCCCGAATCCCTTGCTTGATTTCCTCCTCAGAGAGCTCTCCTCCGTCAAGGTACTTCTCCATAAACTCATCGTTGGCTTCGGCTGCCGCTTCAATCATGAATTCACGCATTTCTGCGACCTGCTCAAGCATATCTTCCGGGACGTCTGAGTACTCAAAACTCATGCCTTGATCCGCTTCGCTCCAAAGGATGGCCTTATTCTTGACGAGATCGATAACGCCCTTAAAGTCTTCCTCGGCGCCTATAGTCATTTGAATAGGCACTGCAGCAGCCCCGAGCCGATCTCTGAGTTGACTTACCACCATATGGAAATCTGCTCCCGCGCGATCCATCTTGTTGACGAACACCATGCGCGGCACTTCGTATTTATTTGCCTGCCGCCAAACTGTCTCAGTCTGAGGCTGCACGCCAGATGAACCACATAGAACGACTACAGCGCCGTCTAGAACACGCAACGAACGCTCTACCTCGATAGTAAAGTCTACGTGCCCAGGCGTGTCGATAATATTAATACGATGGTCTTCAAACTGGGCATCCATACCCTTCCAGAAACAAGTGGTTGCGGCCGAAGTAATCGTAATACCGCGCTCTTGCTCCTGCTCCATCCAATCCATCGTAGCGGCACCGTCGTGCACCTCACCTATCTTGTGAGAAAGGCCGGTGTAAAATAAGACGCGCTCAGTGGTAGTTGTTTTACCTGCGTCCACATGCGCGCAGATGCCAATATTGCGATACCGGCTAATAGGAGTTTTACGTGCCACGATTAGATCCCCAATAGTAGAGTTGTAGGGCGAAAAAAATTAGAAGCGGTAGTGCGAGAAAGCCTTGTTAGCTTCTGCCATCCGATGCACATCTTCACGCTTCTTCACGGCATTACCCTTGCCCTGAGACGCATCGATGATTTCCCCGGCAAGACGCTGGCGCATGGACTTTTCACCACGTTTACGCGCGTACTCCACCAACCAGCGCATAGCCAGTGCGACTCTACGAGACGTACGAACTTCAACAGGGACTTGGTAGGTAGCACCACCCACACGGCGAGCTTTTACCTCCACCATGGGTGCGATGTTTTCCAGTGCTTCGTCGAATGCTTCGATGGGATCTTTATTCAGACGCTCCTGAACGATTGTCAGAGCACCATATACGATGGTCTCCGCAACAGATTTTTTTCCACTTTCCATGACGTGGTTCATAAACTTTGCCAGGGTTACGTTGCCGAACTTCGGATCCGGCAGTATTTCTCGCTTGGCAACTATTCGTCTTCTAGGCATGCTATTTACTCTCTCTTCAGGTTACCCGAACACCAACCTGCAACAAATGCGGGGGAGGCAGAGGTTCGGCCTTACTTATGTCGTTAATATATTTACGCTCATAGAGCTCGTTTACTTGGGTCGCTTAGTGCCATACTTTGACCGACCGTTGCGACGGCTAGCGACTCCAGAGGTGTCTAGGCTGCCACGTACCGTATGATAACGCACACCCGGCAAATCCTTTACGCGACCACCCCGAATCAGCACCACACTGTGCTCTTGCAAGTTATGGCCTTCACCGCCGATGTACGAAGAAACCTCATAGCCGTTAGTCAGGCGCACACGGCATACCTTACGCAATGCAGAATTTGGCTTCTTCGGTGTAGTAGTATAAACGCGTGTGCAGACGCCACGGCGCTGCGGGCAGCTCTGTAAGGCAGGCACACCACTCTTTTCTACCCTGCGCTTCCGAGGCTTACGAACCAATTGGTTGACCGTTGCCATCTAATTAAAACTCCAAATATAGTTACTTCTCATGACCGTTATGGCCGACCTCACGTCCGATTAAGGACATCCCAACGGCTAAATCTTTCGACCGCAGGCAACCTCCTCCAGAAAGAAGAGGCGGCATTCTATAGACGCATCGGATAGGAGTCAACCCGCTCAGGGCTGACCAGCGCTTCCACAAAATTCGTGGACTACGCAGCGCCCATTTATTAACACACTAAAGCTGCACCCTACCATTTAGACCCGCCGTGTCGCTTAAAACAGTAAAAGGGCTGAGAATTATCGCTCTCAGCCCTGCCACCTTAGATGACTCTCTTCGTTAATCGTCAGCCTGAAGTGCTTCTGTCAAAGCGGCCTCGATTTCCTGGGCAGACACCATCATCTCATTCTCATTCTCACTCTCGCGCACGCGCTTTCGCTCGGCATGATAGGCCAGCCCTGTCCCTGCTGGAATAAGGCGTCCGACGACCACGTTCTCCTTAAGACCACGCAAGTAATCTCGCTTGCCAGTAACCGCTGCCTCAGTGAGGACACGAGTTGTCTCCTGAAAAGAGGCTGCAGAGATGAAGCTTTCGGTGGCAAGGGAAGACTTGGTGATACCCAGTAGCTCTCGCTCACCGGAAGCAGGCACCATGTTTTCCGCCATCAAGCGCTCGTTCTCTTCTAGCAGAGTCGTGTACTCCACCTGCTCTCCCTTGATCAAGTTTGAATCTCCGGAGGAGGTGATAATAACCTTACGCAACATCTGGCGAACAATCACTTCAATGTGCTTATCGTTAATCTTTACGCCCTGCAGACGATAGACTTCCTGTATCTCATTAACGATATACTTAGCCAGTTCCTTAATGCCTTTCAGACGCAGAATATCGTGAGGACTAGGGGCTCCCTCGGAAACAACCTCGCCCTTCTCTACGTTCTCACCCTCGAACACAGACATAACACGCCACTTGGGGATCAAAGCTTCGTAATGATCTGAACCGTCTGCCAACGTCTCGCCTTGGGTCGGCGTAATCACCAACCGTCGCTTACCTTTGGTTTCCTTACCAAAACTGACGGTTCCTGAAATCTCTGCCAAGATCGCAGGTTCTTTAGGCTTACGTGCCTCGAACAGATCAGCAACACGCGGCAGGCCACCGGTAATATCACGCGTTTTGGAACTCTCCTGTGGAATACGGGCAATGATGTCACCCGTGTTGATCTTGGCGCCATTTTCCATACTCACCTGAGCATCAGGCGGTAAGAAGTAGTGCGCTGGCACATTGGTATTGGCCAGACAAAGCTCCTTGCCCTTTCCATCTACCAACGTGATCGCCGGACGAATGTCTTTACCTGCAACAGGACGCTCTCCCGCATCCATGACAGAGATACTGGACAAACCAGTTAATTCATCTGTCTGACGCGTAATCGTAATGCCCTCTTCCATGCCGCTGAACTTTATCGTTCCAGCAACCTCAGTAATGATCGGGTGAGTATGGGGATCCCAGCTGGCAACCATCGAGCCCTTGGTCACTTCTTGGTTGTCCTTGACTTTCAACAGAGCACCGTAAGGGAGCTTGTATCTCTCACGCTCACGACCGCGAACATCCAGCACCGAAAGCTCTCCTGAACGACTAACAGCAACCAGGTCTCCATCAACTCGTTCAACCGTCTTCAAATTGTGCAGCCGCACAACTCCATCGTTCATAACCTCAATGTTATCCTGTGCGGTGGCTCTTGACGCTGCGCCACCGATGTGGAATGTACGCATGGTCAGCTGAGTTCCGGGCTCACCAATGGACTGTGCGGCGACGACACCGACGGCTTCACCCATATTGATTCGGTGTCCACGTGCCAAGTCTCGACCATAGCAGGCTGAGCAAATACCGTGACGAGTTTCACAGGTTATCGGAGATCGCACCTCGATCTCGTCGATGCCCATTTCTTCAAGTCGCTTAATCCACAACTCATCAAGCATGGTACCCGCCGTAATGGCAATCTCATCCTCAGTGCCAGGCCTTATCACGTCCTTCACAACAAGACGCCCCAAAACACGATCACCCAATGACTCAATGATGTCACCGCCGTCAATGACCGGCGTCATTAACAAGCCATAGCTAGTACCACAATCTTCCTGTGTCACTACCAGATCCTGCGCAACATCCACCAAACGACGCGTCAAATATCCAGAGTTAGCCGTCTTAAGTGCAGTATCAGCCAATCCTTTGCGTGCACCGTGGGTAGAAATAAAGTACTGCAGTACATTGAGGCCTTCACGGAAGTTGGCGGTAATCGGTGTCTCAATAATCGAGCCATCCGGCTTGGCCATCAAGCCACGCATACCGGCCAGCTGACGAATCTGAGCGGGTGAACCACGTGCCCCCGAATCGGCGTAAATATAGACTGAATTAAAAGAAGCCTGCTGCTCTTCCTTCCCTTCACGATTAATCACGGGCTCCGTTGAAAGACCTTCCATCATCGCTTTAGAAACCAAGTCGTTGGCACGAGACCAGATATCGATCACCTTGTTATACTTTTCACCCTGCGTTACCAGGCCGGCAGCATACTGATTCTCAATTTCCTTCACCTCGGCATCGGCGCGATCGATCAGTGCGACCTTCTCCTCTGGAATAACGAAGTCGTTCACACCAATCGACGCACCAGAGCGTGTCGAGTACTCGTAGCCTGTGTACATTAGCTGATCAGCAAAGATCACCGTGGCCTTCAAGCCAACCATGCGATAACACTGATTGATCACTTTAGAAATCGCTTTCTTCACCATATTCTGATTGACCATGGCAAAAGCTATTCCAGCCGGCACAATTTCCCACAACAGCGCACGTCCCACCGTCGTATCCGCAATGAAGGTTTTTTCATTCGTTTCACCTTCGTCGGTCTTCTCCACCTCGTGAATGCGTACCTTTACACGGGCATGTAAGTTGACATGTCCGCCAACGAAGGCCCGATGTACTTCCGAGATATTGGCAAAGACCATACCCTCGCCTTTAGCGTTCACACGCTCACGCGTCATGTAGTAAAGCCCGAGAACCACGTCTTGCGAAGGCACAATAATGGGATCGCCACTGGCTGGAGACAAGATGTTGTTGGTAGACATCATCAACGCGCGCGCTTCGAGTTGCGCCTCTATCGTCAGCGGGACATGCACGGCCATCTGATCGCCGTCAAAGTCAGCGTTGTAAGCCGCACACACCAGTGGATGCAGCTGGATCGCCTTACCTTCGATAAGCACCGGTTCAAAAGCCTGAATACCCAGTCGGTGCAATGTTGGAGCCCGGTTCAATAAGACCGGATGCTCTCGGATCACTTCAGCGAGGATATCCCAGACCTCTGGAGGCTCACGCTCCACCATCTTCTTGGCCGCTTTAATTGTCGTCGCTAACCCGCGTGCTTCCAATTTACCAAAAATAAAAGGCTTGAATAATTCAAGCGCCATCTTCTTGGGAAGACCGCATTGATGCAACCGAAGGGTTGGACCTACCACAATGACAGAACGACCAGAGTAATCTACGCGCTTACCCAACAGGTTCTGACGAAAGCGACCTTGCTTACCCTTGATCATATCTGCAAGAGATTTCAACGGCCGCTTGTTCGATCCGGTAATTGCCCGACCGCGACGACCGTTGTCGAGCAGTGCGTCTACCGATTCCTGCAACATCCGTTTTTCATTACGCACAATGATATCGGGTGCGTTCAGATCAAGCAGACGCTTAAGTCGGTTGTTCCTATTTATTACACGACGATACAAGTCGTTCAAATCAGACGTTGCAAATCTGCCGCCGTCCAGCGGCACCAGCGGACGAAGGTCTGGCGGGAGTACCGGCAGCACATTCAACACCATCCACTGAGGCTTGTTGCCAGAACCGGCGAAAGCTTCCATCAGCTTGAGGCGCTTAGACAGCTTCTTGATCTTAGTCTCTGAGTTGGTGACGGGGATCTCTTCACGCAGGGTCGCAATTTCGTCTTTCAGATCCAACTGCATCATTAGATCCTGAATAGCCTCTGCGCCCATCTTGGCAGAAAACTCATCACCAAACTCTTCCATCGCCTCATAATACTGCTCATCAGACAACAACTGGCTTTGCTCTAATGTGGTCATACCCGGCTCGGTGACAACATACGATTCGAAGTAAAGCACTCGCTCGATGTCACGCAACGTCATATCCAACAATAGACCGATCCGTGACGGCAGTGACTTAAGGAACCAAATATGCGCTACGGGACTCGCCAGCTCGATATGCCCCATCCGCTGACGGCGGACATTAGCCAGCGCAACCTCCACACCGCACTTTTCACAAATTACACCGCGGTGCTTGAGGCGCTTGTACTTGCCACACAAACACTCATAGTCTTTCACTGGACCAAATATTTTGGCACAAAATAAACCATCCCGTTCCGGTTTGAACGTACGGTAATTAATAGTCTCAGGTTTTTTCACTTCGCCAAATGACCAAGAGCGAATCAGCTCCGGTGATGCCAAGCCAATCCGAATAGAGTCGAATTCGTCGTTTTGTCCCTGGGACTTTAATAGATTAAGTAAGTCTTTCAAGGCGTTTCCTCCGCGAGGTTTTTACTTCCAGGCGGTGCATGGACAATCCAATACACCGCCACCAAGGTACAATAGTTATGTTTTTCAATCGTTCTCGAGATCGATATCGATCGCCAGGGAACGTATTTCCTTAACCAACACATTGAAAGACTCGGGCATGCCCGGCTCCATACGATGGTCACCATCAACAATATTCTTGTACATTTTTGTCCGCCCAGCTATGTCATCAGACTTGACCGTTAGCATCTCTTGCAAGGTGTAAGCTGCACCGTAAGCTTCCAGTGCCCAAACTTCCATCTCTCCAAAACGCTGACCACCAAACTGTGCTTTACCACCCAACGGTTGCTGCGTAACCAGACTATATGACCCAGTTGATCGCGCATGCATTTTGTCGTCCACTAAGTGGTTTAGCTTCAACATATACATGTAGCCAACAGTTACCGGCCGGTCGAATGCCTCGCCACTGCGGCCATCATATAAAGTGAACTGCCCGCTTTCAGGCAGGTCCGCCAGCTTCAGCAGTCTTTTAATAGAGTCCTCTGCCGCGCCATCAAAAACTGGAGTTGCCATAGGGACACCCTGCGAGAGGTTAGCCGCCAATTCCATGACATCCGTATCACTGAATGACTTGATGTCCTCAATACGACCATCACCATTGTTATAGATAGCCTCAAGGAACTTGCGTACCTCTGATACCTTTTGTTGCTGTTTAATCATGGCATCGATTTTGTCACCCAGCCCCTTTGCAGCCATGCCCAGGTGAGTTTCCAATATCTGGCCTACGTTCATTCGCGAAGGCACGCCCAATGGGTTCAATACAATGTCGACCGGCTCGCCGTTCTCGTCGTAAGGCATATCCTCGACCGGCATAATCACCGAAATCACACCCTTGTTACCATGACGTCCGGCCATCTTGTCACCCGGCTGGATGCGGCGTTTTATTGCCAGATAGACCTTAACAATTTTTAAGACACCGGGAGCCAGGTCATCACCGCTTTGCAGCTTACCCCTCTTGTCCTCAAAACGGTCTTCAAGAAGCTTGTTTTGTTCTTCCAACTGCCGCTGCGCCGAGACCAGGGCATCATTCGCCGTTGTGTCTGAGAGCTTCAACTTGAACCATTGATCTCGATCCAATTCGGATAACAGCGAAGGCGTTAGTGTAGTTCCTTTGCTGAAGCCACCACCACTGACCGTACTCTTACCTTTAAGCGTGCTGCCTAAGTGAGCAAAGATAGCTTCTTCGAAGATCCGATATTCTTCTTTTAGGTCCTTACGGTATTGGTCTAACTGATGCTTCTCGATCTGCAACGCTCGGGCATCTTTCTCTAAGCCATCCCGCGTGAAGACCTGAACATCTATTACTGTTCCTTTAGCACTGGTAGGAACACGTAGCGACGTGTCTTTAACGTCAGACGCCTTCTCTCCAAAAATGGCTCGTAGAAGTTTTTCTTCAGGGGTCAGTTGAGTCTCGCCCTTGGGCGTGACCTTTCCTACCAAAATATCGCCTGCTTCAACTTCAGCACCAATATAAACAATACCGGACTCATCCAACTTGGACAGTGCGCCTTCACCTACGTTAGGTATGTCACCCGAAATTTCTTCCGATCCCAGCTTTGTGTCGCGCGCTATACAGGTTAGCTCCTGTATATGAATGGTAGTAAAGCGATCTTCTTTCACCACTCTCTCACTGACCAATATTGAGTCTTCAAAGTTATAGCCATTCCAGGGCATAAATGCGATTCGCATATTCTGACCCAGCGCAAGCTCACCCAAATCTATGGAGGGGCCATCGGCAAGGATATCGCCGCGTTCGATAACATCGCCCTCTTTTACAATGGGCCGCTGGTTAATGCAGGTGTTCTGATTCGACCGGGTATACTTAGTCAGATTGTAGATATCGACTGGCGCTTCATCAGCACCGACGTCCTTTTGATTAACACGAACCACAATGCGGCTCGCATCAGCAGAGTCGATGACTCCGGACCGCTCGGCGACCATACAGACACCGGAGTCGGTTGCCACGTAGCGCTCCATTCCCGTTCCTACAAGCGGCTTGTCAGCCACAAGAGTCGGCACGGCCTGGCGCTGCATATTCGATCCCATCAGGGCGCGGTTAGCATCGTCGTGCTCCAAAAACGGAATCAAAGCCGCAGCCACTGAAACGACCTGCTTGGGCGACACGTCCATATAATCCACGCGCTCTGGTGGCATTACAGTGAACTCGCTCATATGGCGAACCGCAATCAGCTCGTCCACAAACTTCATGTTTTTATCCAACGTTGCCGAGGCTTGCGCAATAACATGCTCCGCCTCATTAATAGCAGACAAAAATTCGATATCGTCGGTGACCTTACCTTTTACAACTTTACGATATGGCGTTTCAAGAAATCCATAATCGTTGGTGCGCGCATAGGTCGCCAAAGAATTGATAAGACCAATGTTAGGACCTTCCGGCGTTTCAATAGGGCACACGCGACCATAGTGGGTAGGATGCACATCACGCACTTCGAATCCGGCACGCTCTCGCGTCAAACCGCCAGGCCCAAGTGCTGATACACGCCGCTTGTGTGTCACTTCTGACAAGGGGTTGTTCTGATCCATGAACTGAGAGAGCTGACTAGAGCCAAAAAACTCTTTAACCGCTGCAGAAACAGGCTTAGCGTTAATAAGATCCTGCGGCATAAGGCCTTCGCTCTCTGCCATAGACAAACGCTCTTTGACCGCACGCTCGACTCTCACCAGACCAACTCGGAACTGGTTCTCTGCCATTTCTCCCACACTACGGACTCGTCGGTTACCGAGGTGATCGATGTCGTCGACCATACCTCTACCATTACGGATGCCTACCAAAGTCTTCAGAACCTCCACAATATCGATCCGATCAAGAACACCACTACCGATGACTTCCTCTCGGCCAAGACGGCGATTAAATTTCATGCGGCCAACAGCGGATAGGTCATAGCGGTCAGCAGAAAAGAATAAATTCTGGAAAAGATTCTCTGCGGATTCCTTTGTTGGCGGCTCTCCCGGGCGCATCATGCGGTAAATTTCAACCAGAGCTTCCAGCTGATTACGGGTAGAGTCCTGACGCAAAGTATCAGAAACAAAAGAACCACAATCCAGCTCGTTGGTGTACAAGGTTTTAATCTTAGTGACGCCAACCTCCGTCAACTTCTCCATAACCTCTGCAGTGATTTCGCTATTGCACTCGACAACCACCTCTCCGGTCTTCTTGTCGACGACATCTTCGGCCAAGGATCTGCCAAACAAATAGTCTTCAGGGATCTCCAGAGACTTGATTTTTGCCTCTTCAAGCTCGCGAATATGGCGCGCAGTAACCCGACGCCCTTGCTCGACGATTAGTTTTTTTCCAGACTTAATATCAAATGCTGCGACATCACCGCGCAAACGCTCGGGAATCAACGCCATCGTATACTTGCCGGCTTTAGAAACAGTGAACACATTTGTGTCGTAGAACATCTCTAAAATTTCTTCGGCCTCGTAGCCAAGTGCACGTAACAAAATTGTCGCTGGAAGTTTTCGACGACGATCAATGCGCACAAACACAAGATCTTTGGGGTCAAACTCGAAATCAAGCCATGAACCACGATAAGGAATTACCCTAGCTGAATACAGCAGCTTGCCTGACGAATGAGTCTTACCTTTGTCGTGGTCAAAGAACACACCAGGGGAACGGTGCAACTGAGAGACAATGACTCGCTCGGTACCGTTAATAACGAAGGTACCGTTGTCAGTCATCAGTGGGATTTCTCCCATATAGACTTCCTGCTCTTTAATATCCTTAATGGTCTTATTAGACGATTCTTTATCGTAAATAATTAGCCTCACTTTTACGCGCAATGAGCACGAATAGGTCACACCTCGCGATTGACACTCACTCACGTCAAAAACAGGCTTGCCTAATCTGTAGTCGACATATTCCAGTGCTGCGTTTCCACTATAGCTGACTATCGGAAACACTGACTTGAAAGCAGCGTGCAAACCGTAGTCGCCACGCTCATCAAGGGAAACACCCTGCTGGGTGAATTTCCGGTAAGAGTCCATTTGGATCGCAAGCAGGTAAGGTACATCCATTACCTTCGGCAAAACGCCGAAATCTTTGCGAATACGTTTTTTCTCAGTGTACGAGTATGCCATCAGTACTCCCCAGCGTGATTAACTTTTCATTGCCTTATCGGACAATTAACTAGCTCTTAAAAGAACCAAAATGAGGTCGCTGCGCAGTCTGCACCAACCCTAAAAAAATTTCATTTTTCGAAGCAGGAAAAAGCCGGCGAGCACAGCGCTCACCAGCCTTGTCCGTATCCAGTCTAAGCCAGACTCTTCTCAACTTTACTTGAGCTCAGCAGAACCGCCGGCTTCTTCAAGCTGCTTTTTGACATCCTCAGCTTCCGCCTTGGAAGCCCCTTCCTTGATGCTGGAAGGCGCGTTATCAACTAAGCCTTTAGCTTCTTTCAAGCCCAGGCCGGTAATTGCACGAACGACCTTGATGACGTTGACCTTTTTCTCGCCAGCTGCGGTAAGAATAACGTCAAACTCACTCTGCTCTTCTTCAGCAGCGCCAGCGTCTCCACCTGAGGCGGCCGGCGCAGCGGCGACGGCTGCTGCAGCAGTAACACCAAACTTCTCTTCCATTGCTTCAATGAGTGACACTATATCCATCACACTCATATCGGCAACTGCATTTAAAATATCATCTTTAGACAGAGCCATGACTCAAATCTCCTATTTAGCTGATTAGTTATCCACAAACAGCAGCTTACGCGGCTGTCTCTTTCTGATCGCGAACTGCTGCGAGTGTGCGAACCAGTTTTCCAGGTACTTCGTTCATTGTCTGAACCAGCTTTGTCACCGGCGCCTTCATAACACTCATCAAAATTGAGAGTGCCTGATCACGCGTAGGCAACTTAGCTAGAACATCCAACTGATCTGCACCCAACATCTGGCCGCTTACCGCCAGTGCTTTCACTTCAAATGCTTTGTTTACTTTCGCAAAGTCTTTGAAAATTCGAGCTGCTGCGCCTGGATCTTCCATTGAAAACCCGAACAGGGAGGGACCGGTGAGTACATCGTTGACACACTCGTATTCAGTCCCTGCCAGGGCACGCTTGGCCAGGGTGTTCCGCACGACACGGAGAGTCACCTGGTTTTCACGTGCTTTTTGGCGCAATGCCGTCATTCCGTCCACAGTCACGCCACGTGAGTCGGCGATAATTAGGGACAGTGCACTGGTGGCAGTCTCGTTAACTTCAGCTACGATCGCTTTCTTGTCTTCGAGTCCTATTGCCACTGGAGTTACTCCTGGATTGCTAAGTTTATACCGTCCTAAAACAATAATATTGCTTGTGGACGGCACATTTAAATGCCGACAAGTCTATGTCAACACTGCTTGTGCGTGGTGAACGTATTCACCATCTGCGTAGGCTTTGGCGCGCCCCGAAAGACTTGCCATCATTAAACCTCAACCGAAGCATTACTTCGACGTTGGCACCTACGGTCTTTGATGGCCTTAGTTCTCAGCTAAATGGGCTAAACACCCGGCGCCTTGTCCAAAGACCTCAAAGTGGACCAAATCGAATCCGTAGATATCGATCCAGTCTACAACACCCCCCTTCCGTGAGGGGTTTTGAGGAAACGCCCCTTGTGAGGGCGACTCAATCAACTCTCTACCGACACCTGATCGATAGTGATGCCTGGACCCATCGTGGTACTCAGGCTGATCTTTTTAATGTACACGCCCTTCGATGAAGCAGGCTTAGCCTTCCTCAAATCAGACATCAATGCTGCCAAGTTGCCCTGAATGGCTTCCAGCTCAAAATTAATCTTACCAATGCCGCCATGAATGATACCGTTTTTGTCAGTGCGATAACGCACCTGACCGGCTTTCGCATTCTTTACTGCAGTTTCAACGTCAGGCGTTACCGTGCCAGTCTTAGGGTTTGGCATTAAACCACGTGGACCCAGGACCTGGCCTAACTGACCCACCACTCGCATGGCGTCTGGAGAGGCAATAACAACATCAAAGTCCATCATGCCGCCCTTGATTTGCTCCGCCAAATCTTCCATACCTATCAAATCAGCACCAGCGGCTCTGGCTTTTTCGACTGCATCACCCTGAGCGAAGACGGCGACACGAACATCAGAACCCGTCCCGAAGGGCAGCGTCGTTGCACCGCGCACGGCTTGATCTGATTTACGGGAATCGATACCCAAGTTCACTGCAACCTCAACCGTCTCGTTGAACTTTACGGTGGATAATTCCTTTAGAAACTGAACCGCCACATCAAGTGGGTAGGCTTTCTGGGGGTCAATTTTTTCTTTAAATAATCGAACACGCTTAGACATCTTAGCCATCTTACTTCACCCCTTCTACGTCGATGCCGGCGGAACGTGCACTGCCAGCAATAGTCCGCACGGCGGCGTCCATGTTAGCGGCAGTGAGGTCAGGCCACTTCATGGTAGCCACCTCCTCCAATTGCGCGCGGTTTACTTTACCCACTTTATGGGTGTTAGGGGTGCCTGAACCCTTTTTAAGATTGGCAAGCTTCATTAGCAATACAGAAGCCGGTGGCGTTTTCTTAATAAACGTAAATGAACGATCAGCATAAACCGTAATCACGACTGGAATCGGCAGACCGGGCTCCATACTCTGGGTCTCAGCGTTGAACGCCTTACAAAATTCCATAATGTTTACGCCGTGCTGACCCAATGCGGGTCCTACAGGGGGGCTAGGGTTCGCTTGACCCGCTTTCACCTGCAGCTTTATATAAGCCTGAACTTTCTTAGCCATATCTTTTCTCCCGGGTACAATCGCTGTTTGAGCCGTTTGGGCCTACTAAAGCTCCCCATAAAAGCAGCTATGCCGCCATTTAATAAAGAGGATGATCACCTACCACCCCCGCACAATTTTAATCTCAATCAGGCCTTCTCTACCTGACTAAACTCGAGCTCCACCGGAGTGGACCGCCCAAATATCAGTACTGCCACGTTAAGGCGGCTCTTCTCGTAGTTAACGTCCTCAACGACACCATTGAAGTCGTTAAAGGGGCCATCAACAACCCGCACCATCTCGCCAGGCTCAAACATTGTCTTGGGCCGCGGTGCTTCCACACCATCTTCAACGCGCTGCAGTATCGCCGCTACTTCCTTCTCGGTAATCGGAGCAGGGGCGTCTGCCTTACCACCAATGAATCCAAGAACGCGAGGCGTTTCCTTTACCAGGTGCCAGGTATCATCGCCTAACTCCATCTGAACCAACACGTAACCAGGAAAGAACTTACGCTCGCTGCGCCGCTTCTGTCCACCGCGCATTTCCACAATTTCCTCAGTAGGTACTAGAACATCTCCAAAACGATCCTGCATATGATGCAGCTCGATACGCTCTTTTAGCGCCACGGCAACCTTATTCTCGTACCCCGAATAGGCATGAATCACATACCAGCGCATTGCCATCAGTTAACCCTTATTCCGTTATTAAGCAATTGCACGTGACACCAGCCATCCCAGGAATGAATCCAAACCCCAGAGCAACAACGCCACCAGCAACACAAATGCAACCACTATCATGGTGGTTTGGACTGTTTCCTGCCTCGTAGGCCAAACAACCTTGCGTATTTCTGTTCTGGATCCTTTCACCAGCGCCCAAAAAGCGACACCTTTGGCCGTCTGCAAAGCAACCATGCCAGCCACCCCGGCAATAGCGAGGATACCCAATACGCGGTACAGCAACGACTGGTCGGAGTAATAGCTGTTACCAACCACCGCCACAGCAACCAAGACAGCTACGACGACCCACTTGACCGTGTCAAACCTATTTGCAGCTGTTTCCTCACTCATCAAATCAACCTTGTCACATTAGACAGCGCCCAACTCGGGCGCGATACCCGCCAATAAATGGCAGGCCAGGAGGGAATCGAACCCCCAACCTGCGGTTTTGGAGACCGCTGCTCTGCCAATTGAGCTACTGGCCTAAACCTTGCGCTGAGACAACTAAGCCGAACTGCTCATTCAAGCGGTTCGGCTTACTCACGGAGGGGCACTTTGAGACCTGCCCCCGACTGCCCAAGCAGTCGTTTACTCTATAATTTTCGCGACGACACCAGCGCCAACAGTGCGGCCACCCTCGCGAATCGCAAAGCGCAGGCCCTCTTCCATCGCAATCGGAGCCATTAACGTCGCAACCATCTGAACGTTGTCACCCGGCATTACCATCTCAACACCTTCAGGCAGCTCACACGCACCCGTCACGTCCGTAGTACGGAAGTAAAACTGTGGTCGGTAACCCTTGAAGAATGGCGTATGACGGCCTCCCTCTTCCTTAGAGAGAATATAAACCTCAGCCTCAAACATCGTGTGCGGATTCACAGAACCGGGCTTCGCCAGTACCTGACCACGCTGAACGTCTTCACGCTTAGTACCGCGCAGCAATACACCCACATTCTCGCCCGCGCGGCCTTCATCAAGCAACTTGCGGAACATCTCAACACCCGTACAGGTCGTCTTCTGTGTGTCGCGGATACCGATAATCTCGATCTCCTCGCCCACCTTCACGATGCCACGCTCAACTCGACCCGTCACTACCGTACCACGCCCCGAGATAGAGAATACGTCTTCTACCGGCATCAGAAACGGCTGCTCAATTGCACGCACCGGCTCAGGAATAAACGAATCCAACGTCTCAACCAACGTCTTGACCGCCGTCACACCCAGCTCATGGTCATCTTCGCCGTTCAACGCCATCAGCGCAGAACCACAGATGATCGGCGTGTCGTCTCCAGGAAAATCATACTGGTCAAGAAGCTCACGCAGCTCCATTTCAACCAGTTCCTTCATCTCAGCAAATTCTTCAGACTCAGCACCGCCACAGTCTTCTGCCAGCAAGTCAGCCTTGTTCAGAAACACAACAATGAACGGAACGCCCACCTGACGGGACAGCAAAATGTGCTCGCGCGTCTGCGGCATAGGGCCGTCTGTCGCGCCACACACCAGAATCGCGCCATCCATCTGCGCCGCTCCGGTAATCATGTTCTTTACATAGTCAGCGTGACCCGGGCAATCCACGTGAGCATAGTGACGCTCCGGGGAGTTGTATTCCACGTGAGACGTCGAAATCGTGATACCGCGCGCCTTCTCTTCAGGGGCGTTATCGATACCGTCAAAACCGACGACCTGTCCGCCCCATGTGTCTGCACAGACCTTGGTCAGTGCCGCCGTCAGTGTTGTCTTTCCGTGGTCAACGTGACCAATCGTACCAACGTTAACGTGCGGTTTACTACGCTCAAATGCTTCTTTTGACATTACAACAGCCTCCTATGCACACCGGATATCGCCTTTCGGTCGAACCACCTAAATAAAAATAAAATCCATAACTACAACCAGTTGCGCCGATACTGGAGCTCATAACCGGATTCGAACCGGTGACCTCTTCCTTACCAAGGAAGTGCTCTACCGACTGAGCTATATGAGCGCATCCATCCCAACGTTGGAGCGGGTAGTGGGAATCGAACCCACCTATTCAGCTTGGAAGGCTGACGTTCTACCAATGAACTATACCCGCCACTCTCCTTCTCAAACCCTCTGCCACCTGACCTTGAGGCAGTGTGCAGGATTAACCCCAGCCAATGCCCCGGCTCCCTAGCTCTAATCACCACACTGATCAGACGCGCTTTTCGTGGAACCTAACATCCCAATCGTCTCTATTTCGGCCCTTAAATCTTACACCACCTGAATTTTTTGTTCATGGTGGAGGGGGGTGGATTCGAACCACCGAAGCTCGCGCGTCAGATTTACAGTCTGATCCCTTTGGCCACTCGGGAACCCCTCCGAAAGGCGGCATATTGTCCTGATGAGCAGCCCCATTGTCAACCGTGGACCCCAACAATATTATCAACTTACGACGCTTTCGAGCCATATTCTTTTCGTAAGGTATCTTTTTGGACCTTACCCATGGCATTGCGAGGCAGTTCCTCGACAAAAAAAACGCTTTTCGGCACCTTGAAGTTCGCGATCCGCGCCTTGAGCGCTCCCCGGAGCTGCTCTTCCGATAAAGTGGCATCATCGACCAATACCACTACCGCCGCAACTATTTCCCCAAAATCCGCATCCGGCAACCCGATAACAGCAGACTCTTTTACCTCGAAGAGTTCGTTTATCAACAGCTCTACCTCTTTTGGATAAACATTCAAGCCGCCACTAATAACCATGTCTTTGGACCGCCCAACGATTGAGATATAGCCCTCCGCGTCCATATGCGCCTGATCACCAGTGATAAAAAAACCGTCAGGGGTAAAATCCTCGGCGGTTTTTCCCGGCATGTTCCAGTAACCGCTGAAAACGTTTGGCCCACGAACTTGAAGTCCCCCGACGCTTTTTGCATCCAAACCTCCATTATCGGCACCACAAATTCTTACTTCTACACCCGGCAAGGGAAATCCGACGGTTCCCGCTCGCCGCTCGCCGAGCAGCGGGTTAGACGTATTCATTCCTGTTTCGGTCATACCATACCTTTCCAGAATACGGTGACCCGTGCGCTGTTCAAACTCAACAAAAGTATCCGCCAACAGCGGCGCTGAACCAGACACAAACAGCCGAATAAGGTCACACTGCCGCACATTGAAATCCGGCTCAGCCAGCAGACGCGTGTAATAAGTTGGCACCCCCATCATAACGGTACTGTAAGGTAGGCTGTGCATCACAGTGTTGACGTCGAAGCTCTGCAACCAACGCAGGCTACCCCCACTCATCAGGACGCAACCAATCGCCACAAACAAACCGTGCACGTGAAAAATCGGCAGGGCATGAAGCAAACAGTCGCCCTTATCAAAGCCCCAGTAATCGACCAGCACCGCGATGTTTTCTACCAGGTTTCCATGGGACAGCATTATGCCCTTGGGTCGACCCGTAGTCCCGGAAGAGTAAACCAGTGCCGCCAGGTCTGCTGCATTTGTGGCCGCCGACTCGAATCGAACCGAGCACAGCTGTGCATGCTGCATCAGCGTGCCACCGCCGTCAGCATCCAACGTGCTTAAACAGGTCACGCCCACGCTCTGAGACAACATCTGCAGAGTCCCGCTGCGGCCACTGTCACAGACCAACATCGCGGGCGCAGCATCCTGCAGAAAAAAGCGCAACTCCTCATCGGTGTAGGCAGTATTTAAAGGATGGAACACCATGCCCGCCCTCACAACCGCGAGATATAACCACAGAGCTTGAGGCGATTTTGACACTTGAGCCGAAACGCGATCGCCTCTTTTCAGGCCCATCTCTATCAGGTAATTTGCAATCTGCGCGGAGCAATGCTCTGCATCTTCATAGGTATAAGAAATGCCGGTATCGGTGGTCAACAATACCGTGTCAAGTTCGGGGAAATGGCTTCTGAACGATGAATATAGATTCAGCTGATTTTCGCTACTCATTGACCGCCCTGCCCTAGTGCTATCGACACAGAAACACTATCCCAGTTCGCATTGCATTTGTCGAAATACGAGTAAGGCTGGCGATCCAGCACCGAAAACCTGCCACGAGTGCAAACCCGTCATTAGAAAGGACATTAAAAATATGGAGCTGGCGAGAGGAATCGAACCCCCGACCGGCTGATTACAAATCAGCTGCTCTACCTACTGAGCTACGCCAGCCTTGTTCAAAGCAGGGCAAATGGATACCTGACCTGTTCAAAGGAGTGCGATTGTAGATAAAGAGCATTGCCGATGCAATCGCGGGGGCGGAAATAGTTTGTTTTGAGAATCTAAGGGGCAAAGGAACCTCCGGGAGTCTGGATTGGGTTGGACATTAAACGGGCGCAATCAGCGTGCAGCGTCTAGTGACTCAATATCACACCGACTCGAAACTCACGCTGCGGGGCGTTAAAGCCCACTGCGGTTTCATAACTCTCATTCAGCAAATTGCCCGCAGACAGCTCCACCTGCCAGGTACTATCTGGCTGCCAGCGCAGCACCCAGTCCAGCCGACCAAAGTCACGCAGCTCCTCCGTCAACTCTGCACCGGTATGCCGCGAAGCCGCCCACTGCTGGCCGGTATACACATAGTCCAGCGCGGCATTTAACTGCTCGGTAATATGCCATTGAGCGACCACACTGGCCGTCCACTCAGGGCGACCTGTAAGCACGGTATCCTCATTCTTGACATCGATATCGGTGTAAGTGGCCTGACTGCGCAAAGTCAATGCTGTCAGCGGCAGCCAGTCGCCCTGCAACTCCAAGCCCCGGGTTTGCACACTACTGCGATTAACGTTGCGAAAGGTTTCATCGTCGAAATCGACAAGGTCGCGAAAATCATTATGGAACACGGTGGCGGCCAAGCGCAATGTATCAGAGGCCTCCCAGATGACGCCGAGATCCCAGCTTTCGCCTTGCTCAGGTTTTAGGTCTGGATTACCTACCAATGCATGGCCAAGGGCAAAAAAACTGGGCAACTTATAGGCTTCACCCCAATTTACCGCAACCACAACACCGGAACCAGCGGCGTACTGCGCCCCCGCCTGAAATGACGTTTCACTGTTAAAGTGCTCCGGGCTGTCATAGCGCACGCTACCTTGTAACAGCAACGCATCGGCTGGACTAGCCGTGATGCCCACAGAGACACCGAACGTATTGCGATCTAAATCGAAATCCGTAGGGATCTGATTTCCAAAGTATTCGATAACGCCTTCACTGTGGCCGTCTTCACGCCGATAATCTGCGCCAACGTTAACACTGTAGGCCTGGGCAAATTGTAGCGAATTAACCCATTGCATCTGATCACGCAGAAAATCTGTGTCTGCTGAATTCAAAGGCACCTCAACATACGGCGGAATTCCTGGCGACTGGTAACGATCTTTGGCCTCAAAGCGATTGGCCGTCAACGCACTGCGCCAGGCGGATGAAATCTGCGCCGCCCATCCCAGGTAGACAATCTTTTGGGTGTAATCGCTTTTATCTTGCTCATCAGCTAGAGCATATTGCGGCCCACCGCTTTGTTCAGGATACGATGTTCTATCGCCATCGATGTAGCGGTAACCGAGGTTGACGTCATGGCCTATAACAGGCTGCCACCCTATACGCAGATTCGCGCTATTATTTTCACGGCTGCTCCCTGGCACTGGCTTGCCGTCATCGCGCGCCGCCAGCTCCACTGTGTAATTGACATCACCTAGGCTGCCTAGCGCGCTAAGACCTACCTCGGAGTAATCGTGCTCACCCAGCTCAACATAGACATCCTGATTATGGCCCTGCGTCGGTTTACGAGTGATAATATTAATGACACCCGCCACTGCATCTGAACCGTAAATCGCCGACTGGGCACCACGCACTACCTCTATCCTATCAACCATATTCGGATTGAGGTTGGCAAAGTCAAACCCACCTCCGCGAAAGTTGGTGGGGTCATTCACCTCTATACCGTCTAGAAGCACAAGCGTAAAATTGGATTCACCGCCACGAATGGACACCGCAGTCAGACCGCCAGGACCACCCTGCTCTTCCACTAAAAGCCCCGGCAGCGTTCTTAACAAGTCAGCGACCGTGGTTTTGTTCAGCGCCTTGATCTGCTGTGAATCTAAAACGGACACTGACGAAGTGAGTGCACGCTGGGGTGCCAACGTGCCCGTAATCAGCACATCCTCCATAATGGGATCAATAGCAGCGCTAGCAGCGCCGGCTATAAGCAACATAACGACAAGAAAACTCACTTTGCATTGCATTATTTATTCTGTCCTCCTGAATTTGATATTGAATATCCGGTACACTAATGTTTTGTATTTTCAGGCGTTTGCACGGAGCTCTGATCTACTATGGCAACCACCGTACTGAACGCGATTTTTCTAATCATTTATCTTCTTTGCGCTGCGCTGCAGTACAACGATCCAGATGCAATGCTATGGATCTCTTTATATTTAGCAGCTGCAAGCATGTGCGCCTTTGAGTTTCGCCTACACCCGCCGCGCTGGCCTCCCCGCGTATTAGCGGGGGGCAGTGTGGTCTGGATCTGCACGCTACTGCCCAGTCTTGTCGGGCAGGTATCTATTGACGACATTTTTGCATCTATCCACATGACAACAAACGCTGTAGAACAGCCGCGAGAAATCGGCGGCTTAGCTTTAGTGGGACTCTGGGCAGGTGTACTCAGTTACCGCAAGCGACCTGTTTAAATTCAGCATGCTGCGACTTCCATCGATCTTTACTCCTTTCGTTTAATCAGAATTTTTTCGCCCTTGCGATACATCACCATCGCATTGACCGTGCCATCTTCGTCAACAATAAATTCAAGTTGCACGTTCTCCCCGCCAGCCCCCACCATAAACGTATTGGCGCTTATGGGCTCCATCAGGTCGCCGCCGTACATAGGAACTTCGAGATACAATCCGTCGGATTTTTCGATGATCGTAAAGGTTACAAAACTGATGGAATAGAGCCCCTCAAATGGCCCGTAACCGCGGTCATACGGCACAGATTGCAGTTCCGCCACCGTCCAGGGCAGTTTGCGGTCGGCACTGACGGCCCGACTATTTGCAACGGTGGCAACGCTCACAGGCTCTGCTTTATTACCCCAGCTACGCCGAATATACGTCATCAGTCCCGCAAGCGTTTCATCATTCAGCTCGGACACATGTCCGTGGGCTGGCATAACGCCATTCCAGATTTCTCCTTTCACTTCCACCGGACCATTCAGTCCCTGCAGGATGATCCGCGCCAACCATTCCGGCGGTCCTGTTACCCAGATTGCGCCTGCCAAGGGCGGGGCCAAGCCGGCGATACCCTCTCCATCCCCAGAGTGACACGCACCGCACTGTGCATAAAAACGCTCTCCAACGGCCAGCGCCTCTAACTGCTTGGGACTCAATGGCATAATACCGAGAGCGAGCTCATCACCAGGCCAAGTAAAAGCAGTCCGGCCCTCCATACGAGATTTCCAAACGAGGTCCTGCTCGCTGATGGAGCCGTCAGAAAATATCCGAGGCGGCGCATCGAGAACGGCAGGGACAAAATCAGTACTGACTGCCACGCGCTTGATACCCTCAAGCATTGCTATTTGTTGCCAAACGTTATCATTACTGCGAGATTCCGCCAGAGTCAGCAGCTCTAGCAGCTCAGGGTTGGCAGCCTCATCCGACGTGATGTCACCGCGCAGAGTGCGGTAGGCTGCATTAGCGAGTGAACTCAAGACGGCTCTGGCCGGTTCAGACTCAGTCTCTAGGTTCTCAGAACCCAAGTATTCGCGCAGGAATATCAGCTCTTTGCCTGCCACCGCACGCACTGCCGCTTGTCGCATATAGGGACTGACGACGTCCGCTGTCAGCAGTGCCACAAGAGCGCTCCGCACACTGGCGTCAGATGCATGAGCCTCCATGGCAAAGGCCAGCTGCATTGACAACACATCAGGAGAATCAGGTGACAGCGCTTCATACAATATCACCAGATCAGCAGCAGACAACAACGAGCGTCCAGCGCGTAAGGCCTGAATCTGTCTATGCGTATCATCGAAGCGCGCAATCTGCATGACCAACTCCCTCCGTAATTCACCCCTGCCGTGCAACGTCCAGATCGCATGCAGGGCCGCAACAGTATTATCGCCAGAAGCAATCGCGGACAAAGCCGACGTTTGATCACCACCGCGACCCAGCAATAAGCGCTGTGCCGTGTCGCGCACCCAGCCATTGGGGTGTCCCAGTGCGAGGATGAGCTGCACATCGCTGGCGTCGACGAAATTAGGAAATTCTCGCGACGCGGTGCCGCCGACGTGTCGCACACGCCAGATCCGCCCCATACCGACGGGCGACTCCAACTCTCTCTCAAAAACCTGCTCTCGCAATTCGTCGGTCATGTAGTAATCGTGCTGCACGATGCCGCGGTACATATCAATAATATAGAGCGCCCCATCAGGGCCGTTCATTGCATCGACGGGACGGAAACGTTCGTCTGTTGAACCCAGGAAATCTCGCTTGCCCCATTTTTCATCGTCATAAAGGCGTTGAGCCGCCTTGAGTGCAATACCGTCCTCGCTAATCGCAAATTGAGCAACGACGTTACCCGCAATTTCCGGCACGAATACATCAGAGTGATACTCTTTTGGAAACTGGTCACCACGATAAGAAACGAGGCCACTCACGCCAGTGGCCTCGTTGAGGCGTCCATCTTCACGCAAGGTGCCCGGCAGATAAGCACGATTTACTCCTGGATTAACACGCACCGAATAGACCTTAGCGGGATTCGTCAGATTCACACCCAATCCCTCGGGATAAACCTGCTCGCCCGGCCGCACAAGATCTTCAGCCGCAAAAAAATCTGCCTGCAACCAAGTGGAATTGTGGTTGTATAGCAAGCGGCCAAAGTCATCCTTGGTGATACCCCACTGCCCGCGAAAAAAACCTTCGCGTTCTACCAGTTTGCCGGCTTTGATGCGCACACTGCGCGATGACTTGGAATTGTATAACCAGTTGTCCAACCCCTGCATGAGCCCGTTTTCCATATGCTCTACATTTGCCGTTTCGGCGTCGGCGGCATAACTTCCAATACTGCGTTTTTTCTCACATAGGGCACTGCGCGTGGGTAGTTCGCAGAGCCAAAGATTAGGCGGCTCGCCAATTAAGATGCCCTCATTCACCACTGCTATCGCTCGCGGATTGACCAACCCGCCAAGAAAAATCTCGCTGGTATCCATGCGCCCATCACCGTTGGTATCCTCTAACCGTGAAACGCGACCTACCGGTAGATCGCCACCGGTACCATAGGCATCGAGCATGTAGCTTCGCATCTCTACAACGTAAAGACGACCGTACTCATCCCAAGCCATCGCCACCGGTTCCTCTACCAGCGGCTCGGCGGCGACCAGCTCAACCTCAAAGCCCGGCGCAAGACTAAAAGCCGATAGTGCCTCTTGCGGCGACAATACTGGCGCGGGCTGATTATCCAGACTCTGATAAAACAGTGGCTCACCGTCGCTTTCTTTCGGCGAAAACCAATCAAAATCACCAATTCGATAATGCTCGTCCAGTTCAAACTCGGACGCTGCGAATATCAGAAAATAACAACCCGCTGCCACTATGACTAACAGCAAGAGAACACGGATTTTTTTCATAATGAAGACTGTTTATCTCTGGGAGGCCATGTTCAGGCAAAGTCTAAATAGAACTCGCCATTTGACTGGGGCTAAAAACCTTCGACCTGATGTATCTGTTTCCAGATAAGCCCGGGGAGCAGTCGACGCATGATTGCTCCAATCTTGGCATCGCGGGTCGGATAGACAAAAAACTTACCTTTTTCGAGACACACCTCAATGGCATCGATAACCACCTTGGGGGCTATCGGAGCTGCCTGCTGTTCTAGCATTTTTGGCCAAGCGGAATCACGCCCCTGCTGAAGCAATGGCGTCGCAACTGCCGGGGGACACACGCAGGCGAAACGAATACCGGAGTTGAGGTGCTCGTGATACAGCGTCTCCGTAAAGGCGCGTACCGCAAACTTGGTTGCCGTATAAGCACCGGTCAACAACATTGGAATAACACCGGCCATAGAGGCGAAACTGACAAAATCACCGCGGCCTCGTTCCAGCATTCCAGGCAACACCGCTTGCGTAATATTGACTAGACCACCGTAGTTAATCGACATCTGTTTGTGAATGATGGCGTTGTCCTGCTCTACTAGCTTGCCAAACGGCATAATGGCGGCACAGTTATACAAGCGATCAATGGGGCCATGCTTTTGTTCAACGTCCCGAACCGCGGCGCAGACGGCGGGAAAATCAGTCATATCGATGGTCCAACTGTAAATGCTATCAAATGTCTCCGCTGTTTCAGCCATTCCAACAGCATTGACATCGAACAGTGCCACTGTAGCTCCTTCCGTCGCAAAGCGTCTCGCGGCCTCGCGGCCCATACCGCTGCCACCGCCGGTAATCAGTATTACTTTTCCTACATTAGACATACTAGAATCTCCTTATTAAACGTCATGATAATCAGAGTATAACCCTACTCCGCAATGTGACATCGACGGCTTTACAAATGCCGATTGCTAGTTCAATTACACGATCCATTTATTGGAAACGTGCTAATCCTAACGCAGCAGAACCGGGTGCAGAAGCGGGGCTGTACCAAATAGGAGAAGACCATGCCCGCTCCTGCACAACAGGACGATGCTCCGCTACACAACAGCCTTCATAACCTTCGCTAATAGTGTCCGGCAGCGCACAGTTCACGCCTGCTGAGGCGCACATTCGCTGGCTCCAGCGGCAGGTAGGATTCTCTACCGCGCGAGAATAATAGTAGGCTCGTTCACTGGGGTCAAAATCCTCATCGACCCATACCGTGCATAGATCAGTAAAACCGCTGCCGCTGGTAGCGCAAGACTGCAGGTCGACGGCAGCACCATTATCGGCATTACCGGCCACATCCACGACACGCTCGTGGCGTTGACCACTCGTGTCTACCCAGCCCTTAATCACCTGCAAGCGTTGCAAAGGCGTGCCCGGGGTAGTCGGCGTACCGGCATCCTGACTGGCAGTGACAAGGAAGGTAGGTCTCGCTTGCGCGCCCAGTCCATTCGGCAGTATGGAGCCCATGGGTACGCCGCCCGCATAAGCACGCTCAATACGGTTCGGTGATCGGCACAGGTCCTCTGGAAAATCCCAGCCGGCGAAGAATCTGCTGATAATACGGGGACCGCTGGTACCGTAGGCTTCGCGGCGACGCATTGCATCGAACAGCGCATCACGGCTGTTTTCATGCGCCCATAAAACGGCGAGCCCACCCGGGTTGTATATCAACTCATCGGGCAGGCCAAGTGGAATTTCTTTTTCTGCAGAAACACCGGCACCACCGTGCCCCAAGAACAGATCTTCGCGCGCTGCACCGGGCGTACCCAGGTGCGTATCTGTGCTGGCAATAACGCCAAACTGGTAGGGGTTTATGCCCAGTTCATTTTCGATCACCAATCCATCAACCAGCACTTTGCGCACAAAACCCGTGTCTGGCGTGGGTGGGTCGTTGAAACCCGCAATATTATCCTTGGGTAACTGCTCGAACGCGCACAGTTCATCTTCCGTGACACCCACCTCGAAGTAACATTCAGACGCGCCCTTGTGCTGCATGATTTCAACCAACGGCTCAAAGCGCGCACGCGAGGCCGCATACTCCGCATTCATCGGCGCGCCGTCGTCCGTAAGGCCAGTAAACATTGAGCCGGCACTGTAATTAGAATTGTGGGGAATGACTAGGGAATCGCAGCCAGTCCCCGAGTCGTTACAGTTATCCCGCAGGGAATCCCACAGCAGATGTGGCGCAGGCTCATCGATAAAACTGGCAGGGAGACGAGGCACCTCAGCGTTGCGAAAGACAACATTGCGATGCAAGTTGCCGCCGTTGGACGAATCCATACCGGTCCATTCGTAGCCTACAAACGTGGTGAATTCGCACTGCGCGCTGCGATCGTAAAAGTCCTCGGCCGCCTGTTGTGTTTCCTGCCAAGGTTGCAGTGCCGCTCGCAGGCACACTGCATCATCATCGCCGCACTGGCCAAGATGCGATTGCTCAATCGTCGCCATATAGTTAAACAGATAAAATGCCCCGCGCGACCAGTGCCGATAGATGAGGCACTGCCAGGAGCTGTAACCTTCAAACTCTGGGGTATTGCACATGTAAACCTCACCAATCAATTCCGCATGATCCGACACCATGGCGAAATCTAGCGGCCTAGACAGCTGCAGAGATCGCTGCGCCTTTCCGTCTTGCGTCCACGGTTGGATGCCAATGTTCTTACCCTGCGCAAACTGATAGGCCTGCGCTGGGGTGGTGCGTGTTCCCTGAGTGCTGGCATCCAGCGAGTAACGTGTATGCACATGCAAATCTCCAAAGAAAGCCTGCTTCTGTGGCGCCTGCGTCGCGCACGGGACACGCTCAGACTCTGCAGTCGTGGGCACTGCGAGCAACGCCAAAATACTCAATAGCATTGCGACGGAACAACACTGTCGTGCCGCTTGAAGCCACTTACGCCTACCTGAATTAAGAACCACTGACACTCTCACTCTCCTCCCAGCCATAACGCACTGCTCTGGCTTCTATTTCACTATTGTTATTAACGATGGTCGGCCCGGTATAAAGCTGCCATCGGCCGCCATCAACGCGGTACTCCAACGAATGTCCGGCCGCAGTCGGCGTAATCACCAGCGCGCCCTCCTCCACGGAGAGAGTCGGTGCGGGTGTCACCTGCCGCTCGCCATTCGGCTCGAACCTATCGACCATAGCGGATTCTGACGCCTCACTCCAGTCCCCAGAACGTGCCAGCCAGGCATCCATCTCACTACGCATGCGCTGCAGGACCAGCCGGTATTGCAGCTCGCCACTCACATCGTGAATCTCGAAGGGGTCCGACTCCAGATCAAACAGACGCTCGTTACCAGGAGGCTGATACCACTGCTGCTGTGCCGTGTTCAGCTGGCCGGCATCGTACATTGAGCGCATCTCACGCACCATGTCGATATTGTCGCGAAATGCCAGATCGGAGCCTCCGGAGACCTCTGGATACCAGCTGCGAATGTACTTATAACGGTTATCTCGCACAGCACGCTGCCGGTCCATCAGCTCATCGATTCGGTCGCGTGACGCGTAAATATACTCGTTCGGCACAGCATCTGAAGCAGCAAAATGGCGGCCTTGCATATTGGCAGGCACTGACACACCCGCCAGCGACAAAATCGTAGGACCCAAATCAACAAAGCTGATAAGGCGCTCATCTGTCGCACCGGGATTCACACCCTCGGGTCGGAAGGCCTTCGGCCAACGGATAATCATCGGCACCTTGATACCTGAATCAAACAACTCGCGCTTACCGCGCGGCAATCCGTCGCCGTGGTCTGTTGTCCAAATAACAATCGTCGAACCCGTCAGGCCAGCAGCCTCCAGTTGCTCGAGAATGGCACCGACTTCCGCGTCCATATTGGCGATATTATCGTAGTGCCGCGCCATGTCCGCACGCACCGTTTTTGTGTCGGGATAGTATGGAGGCACCACAACATCCTGAGGGTCGACCCGCGCCGCCAACGGCTCGTCCTCGCGATACCAACGCATCACTTGCATCAGAAAATGGATACCGCTTTGGGGCATAGTACCCAGGGGTGAAAACACACCACTTTCATGGGTGACGGGGAAATTAATAAAGCCAAAAAAGGGCTGCCCAAGTGCCCGTTTGTCCCAGTCAGATGCCGCACCGCCTTCAAGATCCCAGACCGTGGTTGGCCCACTGTTCGCAAACGACGTACTGAACTGATAGTCCAATTTATGATCGGTGTAGGTGTAGTAACCTGCCGACCGTAATAACTCCGGATATGCCTTTGCGTTTGCCGGTGGCACTGAATAGTAGCTCCCCTCGGGGCGGCTGCTGCTGCGCATATGCTGTGTCCCGGTTGAGATTGAGTGCATGCCGAGAATATGCGCGGCCCGACTGGGTGCACAGACACCTGCTGCGGTGAATGTATTGGTGTAACGCACGCTATGGGCAGCAAGCGCGTCGAGATTGGGCGTAATCGCAACACTGTCGTCAAACGCACCTACCCGAGCACTCATATCCTCTGCCATTAGCAGCAGTATATTGGGCCGAGACGGCATTTGTGCGCTCGCAATTTGTACAAACACGACTAAGGCGACACAGATCGCCTGTTTACAACACAGCATCAGCGATACTCCAAGAAAATGGGTGAAGTCCACGCACATAACTCCGCCGCAGAGAGACAATTTTTATCTGGCCGAGCATTCATGCCAATACAATAATTACGCTTGATGCACTGACCCGCTGTACCGTACTGAGAATCTTCAAGTTCCCTATCACAACCGCTGCCATCAGAGGGGCACTTTTTTACACGCCAAAGATTTTCTATCATTGGCATGAGACCTCATCGGGTCTGACCTGCAGCATGCGCCAGTGCTGGTCACTGATTTGAATAAGATTGAGAATGCACTGGTCATGCAAGTCGATCAGCTCGATAGCCAAATCGTCACCATGCGCCGCGGTGATACCTTGAAAAATCGATCTTTTGCTAAACTGAATCAAGTAGATCTGAGCGGCATCGAAATGCTTCGGGTGACCGTTACCACGTCGAAGCGTGTCACCATTGGCGAAGAGCTCACTCTGCGCCTAGGTAGCACGGCCGGCGAGACTATCGGGAGAAAAAACCTCGGCATTCCCATCAGCCAAGCCCACTACAATCTGGCCGTCTCTAATATCGGCGGTGCTCACGATATCTTTCTAGCAGCGGAGACGCTGGCTGCAAGCGGAAAAACATCGCCAAACTTCATTCTCTTGACAGTGGGATTCGTTCCCAGTGAGCAAGGTAATCTAAGCACTAGCAGGCCATTGTCTCACAACCATAACATCAATTTCTCGACCGCCCGAATTACCGGCCCGTGATGCCACGGCACCTCGGGGTCAGTCTCTGGCACCTGATATTGAGCCCGCAAGACCTGCAAGCGCTTCTGCAGATCCTTGCTGATAGCCGCGTAACCTCGTTTGCCATAGAGGTTCATCTGATCCCCTGGATCGGTCACCAGATCAAATAATTCCCACTCATCATTTTGATAATAGTAAACCAGCTTATAGCGATCGGTGCGAACACCGTAGTGGCGCGCAACTCCGTGAAAGCCAGGGTTTTCATAGAAGTGATAGTACAGATCGCGGTGCCAGGGTTTGGGGGTGCCCTTAAACAATGGCAGCAGACTTACGCCATGCATTGGTGTTTTGGGTTTTACGCCCGCAGCGGCCAGCAGAGTGGGTGCAAAATCGATGTTCTGTACCAGAGCGTCCGATGTAGTGCCGGGCTTAATATGCCCCTGCCACTCCATCAGCAGCGGCACCTGAGAGGACACTTCGTCCATCCAGCGTTTATCGAACCAGCCGTTTTCGCCAAGAAAAAACCCCTGGTCCGAGCTGTATAGGACAATCGTATTTTTCATCAACCCGTTGTCCTCTAAGTGATCTAGCAACCGGCCTATCTGCCGATCCATGCTCTTCACTGAGGCCGCGTAGGTTTTGATATAACGCTGATACTTCCAGCGCAGGTCGTCCTGCCTTGTCAAAGTCGATTTTTCATACTGAAGATTGCCGCCGGCAAATGCTCTCTGCCATAGCGCTGACTGTTCGGGCGTTAGATCCTTGCCCATGCTCAGCTTGACATCGTTATCGGTCATATAATCTTCTATTCGCATGCGGGCTTCCCGGCGCGCTTGCGTCAGGCCATCCAGATTTCGAAACAGGGAGTCAGGTTCCTTAAGCCGCACTTCTTCATTCCAGTCGCGCAGTTCCTCTGGCCCTGGCAGCCAATCGCGGTGTGGTGTCTTGTGGCTGTAGAGCAAGAAAAAGGGGCTGTCTTTCTGTTTCGCCTGCCCCAGCCAGGCAACCGTTTTATCGGTGACTAAGTCTGCGACGTAACCCGTCGTCTCTTCCACGCCATTGGAACTCCTAAATACCGGGTTGTAGTAGGTGCCCTGCTCGAACACGTTGTCGATGATGTCCCAATGGTCAAAGCCCACAGGATCGCTGTACAAATGCCATTTCCCGATAACGGCAGTTTGATAACCGGCCGTCTGCAAAAGACTGGGGAGCGTTTGCTGTTCTCCGTCGAAGGGACCAGACCATTCATTACTATAGAATCCGTTGGCGTGACTGTGCAGGCCGGTGAGCAGTGTCGCGCGACTAGGGCCACAGATCGCATTCCCAACATACGCGCGATCAAACCGAATACCGCCGGCTGCAATGCGGTCAATATTTGGAGTCTCCACTAGACTATCACCGTAAGCACTAACGGCGCTAATGGCGTGATCATCGGAAAAAATGAACACAATATTAGGGCGTTCAATGGCAATTGAGCCTGCACTAAAAGTCGCGGATAACAGTGCTGAAGTTAGGAGAGCCGTTTGATTCCCATCAAACTTAAACATACTCATGCCCCTTTATTTCTGTCTCAGTAGTACCCCATTTCACCCATAAATGGAATCTATTTGGAAGCGACACACAGAGTCGAATACAACGACAGAGTTGACTTCAGCCTGGTCTTCACAATCAGATTTTGAAGCGCCCAAATCATAGCCTTTCATTATATTGCCACGATACGTGCTTCAAAATTGAGCACAGGTTGCAGCCGGTCCTTAAGTAGCAGTGACAGCAGTCTGCCCTGACAAGTGTAGCCTAGACATCATGAGATGAGCCACGAGTGCTTTTCAGTTCGTGCGCCGCTATTATAAAATTCATAGTCCAAAATATAATCTAAGAAGACTACAGTAATGCAAACTCACTTGACGGCAACCCACAAGACAACTGCACTTAGAACACTGGGCAATGTCCACCATCTCGCCTTGCGCTACCGCACTACCGATGACGCCTGCACACCAAGTCACGAAAAAAACTTGTTTGATGCGGTGGCCAACGACAACAAGACGTTTGTTGAGATTATCGGTGCCACTCACTCCTGCGTCGGTCAGCATGGGCAGCTACACGAGGCAGACCAAGCCAGCATCCTACGGCTGCGCAAAAAAGGCGTAACCAATGTATGATCTTTCGTAAGGATGAATTACAACCACTATTTTTCGCCAGCACCAGTATAGGAATTAAGCAATGCCCCTGCGTAAAACTCTGGAACTATTAGCAGTCTTAAGCCTTTCGACCTCCAGTTTGGCAGAAACACCTCGCCCAATCGGGGTCGCAGACATTAGTACTTCGCCTCCTCCATTTTTGCGAACAGAAAAACGTGAACCGTGCGCCAGTTACACCGCCGAGCGTCGGCCACACTTTGGCGATATGCATGTGCATACTTCCTGGTCTTTTGATGCCAGCAGCCAGGATACCCGCAACACACCGGCGGATGCGTACCGTTTTGCTCAAGGTAACCCAATGGGTATACAGCCCTATGACGAAAACAACGAACCAACACGGACCGTACAGCTTGACCGTCCGCTGGATTTCACGGCCGTCACAGACCACGCCGAATTCATGGGTGAAATGCGCATGTGCACTACCGAGGGGCTACCGGGCTACTGGCACCCGGTTTGCATCGCACATCGAAACGTACCGAGACTCTCCTTCCTAACCTTTGCCACCTTGGGGATGGCCTACAAAACACGCTGGGGACTGTGCGGCGAAGATAATGACATTTGTTTTGCTCAGGCCTCTGACACCTGGCAAGACATTCAGCGCGATACCGAAGATGCTTATGATCGAAGTAGCGATTGCAACTTTACCAGCTTCGTTGGTTACGAATGGACCGCCAGTGGCCAGACCGGCCAGAATCTGCATCACAATGTGATCTTCCGGAACGAATACGTCCCTGACCGCGCCATCAGCTGGATAGAAACCCCCTCTCAAGTTCAGCTGTGGGACTATTTAGACGAAGAGTGTATCGAAGGCAAACCAGGCTGTGATGCTGTAGTGATTCCACACAACGCAAATATCTCTGGCGGGCTAATGTTTGAAACCGCTCGCGTTAGCAATGCGGATATTCCGAGGGATCCGGTCACCGCTGAGGAAGCGGCACGCAGGGCGCGTTGGAATACCTTATTTGAGGTAATGCAACATAAAGGATCCTCAGAGTGTGACAGTCGTCTGCCCGTGTGGTCGGAAGACGAGTACTGCAACTTCGAAAAGATGGGATATGACAGCTTTGGCGGAAAAAACACGGGCCACACTCAGTTCGCCATCCTAGAATTTCTGAGTCCCGTCCTCGGTGAAGACCTAATCCCCGTCACAACGCCACCGTCTGAGGCTAATTTTCTGCGCTATGCTCTCAAAAAAGGGCTGCAGCAGCAGGATGAACTGGGTGTCAACAGTTTCAAGTTCGGCATGATTTCTAGTACCGACACACATATTGCGGCGCCCGGACTGACCATGGAGAAAAACCATCCAGGTCACGGGGGCGCAGGAATGGGTGCCCGTGATGGTATGCCCGTAGGTCTGCCCGATGAACTGGAGTATGGCCCCGGAGGTCTGGCGGTGCTGTACGCTGAGGAGAACAGCCGCGATGCTTTATTCGCCGCCATGCAACGACGAGAGGCCTATGCGACTAGCGGGACCCGCCCAGTACTGCGCTTCTTTGGGGGCTGGAATTATCCAGAAAATCTCTGTGAAATGGATGATATGGTCGCTCAGGGCTATGCCGGTGGAGTACCCATGGGTGGGGACCTACCTACCACCGCGGTCGCCGACGCCGCTCCTCGTTTTCTCGTCTCTGCCAGCATGGACAATGGCACCCCTGAATACCCGGGCAGTCCGCTGCAACGTATCCAACTCGTTAAAGGCTGGCATGAGGATGGTGAATTACACGAGAAAGTACTCGGCATCGCCGGCGGCGACACGGATGCCAGCGTTGACATTAACACCTGCGAACCCGCCGGTAGCGGCCACAGTCAGCTGTGCAGCGTGTGGCAGGATAATGACTTTAATCCCTCCGCGCAGGCATTTTATTACACGCGCGTGCTGGAAAACCCCAGCTGCCGCTGGAGTCAACGCATCTGTGCCAATGCAGGCGTGCGCTGTGGCGATCCGGCGAGCATTCCTCAAGGCATGGAGAACTGCTGTGCGCCTGAACATCAGAAAATCATTCAGGAGCGCGCATGGAGTTCGCCAATCTGGTACACGCCGCCAGTATGATCGACGTGGGCGATGCACTATCAGGGCGCGCTGTCGCTTACGACTAAGTGCTCCGACTTGAATGTGCCTGCAGACCGAGTAATATTGCAGCTACGCTGGTATTATATCGGCATAATTACAAAACGGGCTAAAAGCCTAGGTAGCCAACCATGAAAACACTAATCCGATTCAACTCCGCCGCGATGCTGTTACTTTGCCTGCCCATGGCCGGTACTCTCGCACAATCGGAGGGCAACATGGTGCAAGAGCGGGTTACGTATAGCGGCGGCGTGGTTCGCGTCTGCGGCGAGGGTGGCGGCCTTGACCCCTGCCTCGATGCTAACGGGCAAACCTATGCCCAAGAGGTAAGGGGCCCTAGTATAGACAGTGAATCTGAAGACCAACTCATGGCAGAGGCGGCGCGCATCAGAGCACAGTCCCCCGAGCAGTTACAACAGACCATTGGCGAAATGGAAAAGGGCTACAACCCTGATGTCCACGCTACAGAAGGCCTACCTCACTAATCATGGGGAGCGAAATTGCCTGCCAAAGCTGCGACCTGCTGGTGAACGTAGCAGCTACGAAACACGGCCAAAGCGCATCCTGCCCGCGCTGTGGGGGTTTTTTGACTCGATGCTATGACAACACAGACCAGCGTGTGCTCGCCTTTGCAAGCGCCGGCTTGATGTTCCTCGCTTTCGCCAGTAGCTACTCCTTTCTTTCTTTGTCAAGAAGTGGCGTAGAAAGCAACATCACACTGCTGCAGGCCCCGGCTGCGCTGTGGTCTTATGGCATGCCTGAAGTTGGAGCACTCGTCGCCGCATTCATTATCGTTATCCCGGCGACAGTCCTGACGATGATGGCAGTACTGTGCTTTCTCATCAACCAAGGCCGTTATAACCCTTGGCTAGTACCGCTAGCAAAAGGCGTTTTTTTAGGCCAGCACTGGTCCATGGTAGAAGTCTTTATCATTGCCGTCATTGTCGCGCTGGTAAAAATTGCCGCGATGGCGACCGTAGTGATTGGTATTTCTTTTTGGGCTTATGCAGCATTTGCAATCTGCTTCACGCTGGCCGTATCCAGCCTTGACCGTTACCAATGCTGGGAGCGCATTGAAGCGCTGAGAGCCCAATGAGTGATTTACCTGCAACGGCAGCGAAAAGCCACCTCGCAGCGTGTCATATGTGCCTAAAACTGGCCCCAGCCGATGTGCATCAGTGTCCTCGCTGCGGTTCAGCAATGCATTTACGAAAGCACGACAGCCTACAGCGCACTCTCGCATTACTCATCACCGCTTGCCTGCTGTATATCCCCGCCAATCTCTATCCCATTATGTACACTGATTCGCTCGGCTCTGCCGAAGCCAGCACAATCATGGGGGGCGTCGTGCTACTGATTAATTTGGGTTCTGCACCGGTCGCGCTGGTCATCTTCATCTTCAGTGTCATGGTCCCGTCGGCGAAATTAATGGCCATGTTTTACCTTGTCTGGTCCGTGCAGCGGCAGTCGCCCATAGACCGGCGAAAGCGCTCAACCCTCTATCGTATAACCGAATTTGTGGGCAAATGGTCCATGGTGGATATCTTTGTGGTAACCATCCTGGTTGCGCTCGTGCAGCTTGGTGGACTACTAACGATTCAGCCTGGTATCGCCGCCCTATTATTCGCCGGCGTCGTTACCATCACCATGATTGCAGCCGAAAACTTTGATTCCCGCCTTATTTGGGACAACATGGAAGAAGAAAATAGTGCCAACTGAACACGCTACCGTCAGTAAGAGTCGCAAAATTTCCGGCATCTGGTTCATCCCTTTGCTGGCGCTTGTACTAGGCGCCTATGTGGTTATACACAACTGGATGACCCAAGGTCCGTCCATCGAGATTGCCTTCAAAACTGCCGACGGCTTGGAAGAAGGGAAAACCAAGATAAAATATCGCAATGTCGAAATGGGCCTGGTCAATGAGGTGCGCCTGAACGACCAGCTCAATGGCGTGATCGCCAAAGTTAAAATGGAGCCCCAGTCCGCACCACTACTTCTGAAGGATACCGGGTTTTGGGTTGTCACTGCGCGAGTGGGACTGGGCAACATTACCGGCCTTGATACACTGCTAACGGGCGCCTATATCGAGCTGGCGCCTGGCTCTGACAAAACAGAGGCAAGAACCTTTGTGGGGTTGGACCGACCTCCACTAACGCCTGCTGATGCGCCGGGGCTGCGACTGAAAATGACCAGTAATCACGCGTCCTCTGTTTCCGCTGGCGACACGGTACTCTACAAAGGCTACAAGGTTGGACGGGTTGAAACCATGACCTTCGATCCCAAAGATAAGCTCGTGCACTATCAGATATTCATCGATGATCCTTACCACGAGCTGGTGAATAGCAATGTGCGCTTCTGGGATATTAGTGGCGTATCCGTAAGCACAGGCGCAAGTGGCTTTAAGGTTCAAACCGGTTCGATAGAGACCATATTATTCGGCGGTGTGACCTTCGGCGTGCCGTTGGGCGTTAAAGAAGGCGATCCAGTAGCGAAAAATTCTACCTTCAAATTATACAAATCCTACAAAGCCGTATTGGAGAACCCTTTCCGCTTTGGAACCTACTACGTGGTCTCTTTTACACACACTGTCAAAGGGCTAAGCCCCGGAGCGCCGGTTGAGTTTCGAGGTATTAAAGTCGGCAACGTAGTGAGGATACTGTTCAAAGAGGGCCAAGCGGAGCAAATTGACGCGGGGCAGGAAGGCGAAGGCGCCCCTATCCCCGTTTTAGTCTATGTAGAGCCAGGCCGGATGGAACTGTCTGACACCAAGGCGTCGCTCACAATCGTCGAGGAAACCATCCGGTTAGGGGTGGGAAATGGACTCCGCGCGTCGATGGAAAGGGGCAATCTGCTCACAGGGGCACAATATATTAATATTGATTACTACCCTGCGGCCGAAGAGGCCGATCTCGGGACTTTCATGCAATACACCACCATTCCCACTATTGAAACCGGACTGGCGCAGCTCGAGGAGAAAGTGACGTCCATCTTGGACACCATCAATGCACTTCCACTGGCAGACACTGTCGCCACCCTCAACCAAAACCTCGTCAGCCTGCAGTCTATTTTGGACAATCAGAGCACCCAGGAACTGCCAGCGCATCTAGATCAAACGGTACAGGAACTCAGAGCTGTCATAGGCAGTCTGTCTCCGAATTCAGATGCCGCTCAAACTCTCGATTCGAGCCTACTGTCCTTGAACCGCACGTTGGCCAACTTAGAATCCCTAACCGGTACATTATCCAGACAGCCCAGCGCTGTAATATTTCCGTCCAGTCCAGAGGTGGATCCTATTCCAGAGGTAACCGCACAATGAAAGTCGCGAGTTTATTATTAGTGGTACTTCTGTCGGGCTGTGCGAGCCAAGCAGTTGAACCTAGCTACTATCTGTTGCGCTCAAATCAAGATTTACCGTCCAGTCAGCTCAACCCATCCGTAGACTTTGCCCTGGGCACAATACAAATTGCGCCCTACCTAAACCAGCTCGGACTGGTGATAGAAATCGCTGACAGCCAGATCCGCCCTGCAGTCAATCATCTCTGGGCTGAGCCCATCTATGATGGCGTGCGCACGCTCCTTACCACCGATATTTCGCACGCCAACGGGCAGGAGCTGATGCCGGCGAAACATAGCAAAAACGCGACCGTGGTGAATATTCGTATCGATAAACTCGATGGTACTCTGGATGGTAAAGCAAAAATTGTCGCCTACTGGTGGTTGGTTCGTAACGGCGAGGTGGTCGATCTTCATCGCTTCTCGAAATCACGCTCTTTGAGCGCAGACGGGTACCGTGCCATGGTCGACGCTGAGACAGCACTGCTAGAAGAGCTAGCAGAGAATATAGCCGCGTCAATGGTAGCGCCACCCTTCGAATCGTAATCTGTAGAGGGAGCAGAAGCCACTGATGCGCTGCCGGTCGGCTACAAATGCTCAAACAATACCCTACTCTTCAACCCGTCTACTGCGCTTCGTTATTGATCCTATTCAAAGTCTAGATTGGAAGCGGAATAAACACTTTCGACACAGCGTACACCGCGCTCGTCACTGTGCGATTGTCTGAATCACTGACGATGCCTGCCATCATCTCCTGCAACACAATGATCTCGCCGAACAGACGTTCAAAACTTAGGTTGTCTACCACGCCCCACTTTTCATAGGAAACGATGTAGTGTTCGCCATTAGGCTTTCGGGTATTTTTGAGTTTCCACACTAACATTTCCACGTTCTGGGCACTGGCCATTAGCACCTTCGCGTCAAGCTGATCAGGGAAAAACATCTCCGGCTGATAGCCATAAGCCTGACGCAACATACTCCCGAGGCCAACGGCTAGGGCAAAGACCCGGTCGCCCGTAAAGGAGGGATTGAAGGCCAAATTCATGGCATCAGTTCCCTGATTATAGTCCAGCTCGAGGAACTGCAACCTGTATCGATGGACTTTGAGCTGGGCCAGTCGGCCTTCAATGGTCATGCCAGGGTTTTTAGCTAACTGCTCAGGGTTGCGGCTATACAACATAACCACCAACTCGCTGACGTCTTCTCGTGTTTTGGCGATAAACTGGTCAGTGACTAGATCGATATCCGACTTGGCAAGGTTCTTTAACTCATAACCACCGCAAGCACAGAGAAACAATGAGGCCAGTACGATAAGCAGCAATCGCATCAGTGAGTGTTACCCTGAAGCATCGTAAGCCTCAAATCTACGCAATGACATTATTCAATCCCTTTAATGCTCTGCCAAGTCGAAACGCTCGCATAAAAATCGTGAAATCCCATCCTCATTGTGGTGCCCGATAACCCCCGTGGCGACTGCCAAGACTTCATCTTTTGCATTACTCGGTGCATAACTCTCGTCCGCCATCGCGAACATACTGAGGTCATTGTCACTATCGCCGAAACAGATTACTCGAGTAACACCAAGATCCTGCTTCAGCTTAGCAACTGCCCCTCCCTTACTGGCAGCGCTGTGATGAATATCTATCCAGTAAAGGCTTTCGCCTTCAATTGCAGTGCCAGCATAGGCCATCAAGTGTTCTTCAGTTTGAACCAGGTCAGCGACAGACTGAATCGCCTCGCGCGCACCCAATGCGCTAACGTTGGTTATTTCAGCACCAGAAGGCATTTCAGTGATTGGAAGCATGTCTATACCCCGATCTTGACTGAAGATCTTGGCTAACCGTCGCTCTGTGTCGTTCTGCATTGGCAGATGGTAAACAACATGGCGATTACTCGGCTCTACCGTAAAGATAAAGGGAGTTACCGCCACAGACAGAAAGGCCTCTAAAACACGTCCGATTTCGGAACTCATTAACAAGTTACTGTGACTGTACAAATCACTTTCAGGGCGCCAAATCAGCACCCCGTTTTTATAAATATGCGGCAGCGCAAAGCCCTGGCCATGCAACAAATTCCGCGCGGACTGCAATGTGCGGCCTGTGGCGACTGTATAAGCAATATCCCGCTCACGTAGCTGCCGCAGTGTATCGCGGGTATGCCCGGAGACCTGCGATTTCTTATTCAACAGGGTGCCATCCAGATCAAAAACTATTAGCTCCATCGACGTTGATATCCCTTTTTCTGACATGCACGCTTGGGCCACCAGGTGGCCACCTTTTTCCTCATCTGAATTCACATCCAAACAAAAGCGAGTAATAGTACAACCGAAAGGTATACAGATGTATACTTTTTGAAAAACTTGGTAATATAAGCGTAATCAACACATCAGCCATTTAAGGTAGCGAAGGTTCGCGCCTGTAGTGAGGAGTCAAGCATGGTCGCATCTGCCAAAAACCTTCCACCCGTCGAAGACGTTTTTAACCCTAATTCGCAAGAATACATGGAGGATCCGATCCCGCAGTGCCTAGAGCTGGCCAAACGCGGGCGACTTGTCTGGTATGAACCATGGCAGGCCTGGATCATCACCCGCCTAGACGACATCATGGCGTGCTGGAAGACAGAGCCCTTATCCTCCGACTTTTATGATTGGGAGTTCGCCCCAAGCCGTCCGCCGGAAGACGAGTGGAGCAATTTTGAGCGCGCCCTGATCGGTCACAGCCTGCTGGCGGATCACGACCATCACCGCCTCGTGCGGCGTGTCACCGCTCCGGCTTTCTCTCGCAATGTCGTGGACAAAATCCAAGCCAAAATTGAACCCGAAATAAAAAAACTCTTTGACCAACTGGGTGAGCCCGATAGCTTCGACTACAACGAAACAATCGCCTTCCACATACCTTTTATCTCCATCACACGTATGGTCGGTATACCTGAAAAATATTGGCCAGAAATCAAACAGGTTATCGTAACGTTCACCGAGACGTGGAATCCCACTATCTCCGATGAGCAACGCGAGAGTGCACGTCAGGACAGCAATCGAGCGATCGATATCATTAAAAAAATTATCGACGAGCGGCGAACTGCACCGGTACAGGATGATTTTCTCAGTACACTGCTGCGCATAGAAGCGGAGAACGAAGGTTTTGAGGAAGGTGACATCATCACACTTGTGCTCGCATTAATCGGCGCTGGCGCAGATACAACTCTGGTAGCTCAACAGTGGACAGTGTATGCGCTACTTAAAAACGACCGAGACCAGATCGCAAAGGCGCTTGCAACGCCGGAAAGTTTTGCTAACGCGTTCTGCGAGGTCAACCGCTGGGGTCTCTCCTCCAAAATGGGTTTCGCGCGTTATGCGCCGCAAGACATGGAGTTTATGGGGCAGCAGCTGCGCAAAGGAGTGATGGTATTGATGATGCCCCACCTGAAAGATTACAATCCAGATTACTATGAAAATCCTGAAAAATTTGATGTGGAGCGGGTGTTCGATCCGGACGTGTTATTTGGCTACGGCCCCCGCTTCTGCATCGGTGCGGCCCTGGCCAAGCGTCAGCTCTACCTAACCATTTCAGAGCTGTTCAAACGGTTTCCTAATGTGGAACTAATGGAAGAACCCGAGCGTGATGCCAGTGACCACAATGCGGTCGTATTTAAGCAACTGCTGTTAAAAACCAACTGCGGGTGACACGGTAGCGTCGCCGGAAGTAATACTGTTGCGATCCACCGTTTCGACTCAGTCGTTTCGCGTGGAAGCTCTCAATAACAAGGCAACCATCCCCGTATCAATAGCGTCGAAATGAGATGCTCAGCTTCGATTGCCTCGTTATTTTTCAGTTACACTGGAAGAAATTTCAACGGACATGTCAACAATGGACGCTATGGGCACCACACAGCACGCTACAGGCATGCAAGATGACTTCAATAGAAAGACTGACACTGCCTATCCTTGGCGCGCCTGCGGATTAAGCGCCAACCCGCTGTTTTGTAACACCAGCCATGACAATACGTAGTTGAAACGCTTCGAACACATTATTGAGCGCGCTTGCGATCATCAAGGGGGACATTCCTACCTGGAAGAGATGATGCCCACGGTGCGCAGCAATCGGGCATTGGTTCAAACGAAAGATAACCGCTGGCTGGCCCAGATGACCCGCTGCGTCTTTCAGGCCGGTTTTGTCTGGCGCGTCGTTAATCACAAATGGGATGGCTTCGAGGAGGTATTCTTTGGTTTCCCACCAGAAAAAATTGTCATGCTCAGTCCGGATCAGATCGACCGTTTCGCGCAGAACCCGCGCATCATTCGCAACCGCCAGAAAGTAATGGGCGTCCAGGCCAACGCTCAATTCATACTGGATATCACTCAAGAGCACGGTAGCTTTGGGAAATTTATCAGCAGGTGGCCCGCACACGATTTAATTGGACTGTTCGCCCTGATGAAAAAGCGTGGCAGTCGACTAGGCGGTATGACCGGACAACGCGTCTTGCGCAATATGGGAAAAGACACCTTTATCATCACCGGTGATGTCGTTCGCTGCCTGCAACACAGTGGTCTTGATATTGGCAATAACCCCAGCAGTAAGCGCGAGCTGGGGCTGATACAGAATACATTCAACGATTGGCATGAAGAGACAGAGCTTCCTTACAGTCACATCAGCCGAATCTGTGCTCTTTCTTTATAGCAAGTCCAAAAAGCCACCGATAGTCATACTCTACAGACGGTTATTGCCGCAGCTGCACGTGACTGAGGAACAGCGTAGCCGTCAATAGTAATACCGCACCACTTTGATGCGCAGTCGCGAGAGAAACCGGTACATGCAATAGCAGCGTACTGATACCCAGACTCATCTGCATCCACAGCGCCACCATCAACAAGACTGCCCCCAGTCTTCCATGCCCCTTTGGCGCGCTGCGGTAAACCATGACTGCAAACACATTCAGCAACACGAATAGCACATACGCCAGCATGCGGTGATTAAACTGTATCGTAGTAATGTCCTCAAACATCGCAAGCCACGGTGGTGCAGATGCATACAGTCCAGGTGGGATAAAAGAGGTGCCCATTAGTGGCCAAGTCGAGTAAGCCAGGCCGGCTCGAGTGCCGGCCACCAGGCCGCCTGATAGAATCATCAGATACACTAGCCCCACCAGCGCCAAAGTCCAGCGAGCGTTATTGTTGTGTTTTTTCTCTTGCGTCGGTCCCTTCGCAAACAGCAAGCCAAACACGAGCCACAGCATATATGCGTAAATAGCCACGGCAACGCCCAGATGCGCAGTGAGACGGTACTGGCTGACGCGTGGATTATCTACCAGGCCGCTTTTCACCATATACCAACCTAAAAATCCCTGTAATCCGCCCATAAAAAGCAAGATCAACAGACTTGGCGCAAGTCCCGGCCTCACGCGTCGGCGCAAAAAAAAGTAGAGCATCGGTAGCGCAAATAAGATCCCAATTACACGCCCCAGCATGCGATGCAGATACTCGTACATAAAAATAGATTTGAAGCCGTCAAGACTCATGCCAGTATTTGTTTTTTGATATTCGGGAAACTGCTTGTACTTATCAAATTCCTGCACCCAGTCCTGCTCCGTTAACGGAGGAATAGCGCCGACCAGCGGCTTCCACTCAACCATCGACAGCCCTGAATGAGTGAGTCTGGTAACTCCACCGAGCATAATCATGCCGAATATAACGACAGCACACAGAGCCAGCCACTGCGCTACCTGTCGGTCATAACGTATTTGGTCAATGTTACTCATGGCTTTTACTCGAAGCTCCTTCGGTCATCCTTCACGGGGCCATCAATCTCCTTTTAGGGACCAACGGGTTTGTGCGAGTGAAAATGAGACTCTGTGCCAGTGTGAACACTCTCAACTCTAGTGTCTGAGCAAAGAATTTGTGCCACAAGAGGCCGTTTTTCTGTGCTGCAAGCCGCCGAGACATTTTATACCCGTTATCTGAATGTGGCCAGCGTGTGCATTGCTGTCGTAGAATGCGCATCCATACACTCACTACGGTTACCCATGTCACTTCTAAGCTTGGATTCAACTCACCTTCAATACGGCACGCAGGTGCTATTGGATGACATAAACCTGACAATCGATCGGGGAGAAAAGCTGGGTTTGCTAGGCCGTAATGGCGCTGGCAAGACCACTTTGCTCAAAGTATTGTCAGGCGAGTTGACGTCAGACTCCGGCGAGTGCTGGGTGCGACCTGGAGTACGTATTGCTCGCTTGCAGCAAACCCTGCCCGAAGCAGACCAGCTCTCGGTTTATGATGCTGTTGCCTCCGGAATTGCCGACGCCGGCCGCCTCTTAAGCGAATACCACCATCTAATACTAGCTGACCCTCCAGCAGACATGGATGTCCTCGCACGCGTTCAGCAGCAGCTGGAAGCGGCCGATGGCTGGACATTGCAACAACGTGTTGAGACCACCATTAGTCAGTTACAACTCCCTGCAGAGGCAACCATGAGCGAACTCTCTGGCGGTTGGCGCCGGCGGGTCGCCCTAGCGCAGGCACTGGTAAGCCAACCCGACATATTGCTGTTGGATGAACCGACGAATCATTTGGACATTCCTGCTATACGCTGGTTAGAGGAACAACTGGCGAATTTCCAGGGTGCCATCATCCTCATTACCCACGATCGGCGATTCCTGCAAAACGTAGCCAACAGTATCGCTGAACTCGACCGAGGACATCTCACTCAGTGGCGCGGAGACTATCAGGGCTTCCTACGCCATAGGGAACAGCAACTGCAGGCGGAGGAGCGAGCCAACGACTTATTTGATAAGAAGCTGGCACAGGAAGAGGTGTGGATTCGCCAGGGCATCAAAGCACGGCGCACCCGCAACGAAGGTCGTGTACGCGCCCTCAAAGACATGCGTAATGAGCGTCAGAGTCGGCGCGAGCGCACAGGCAGCGCTAGCTTTGCCGTAGAAGGATCAGGGAAATCCGGAAAGATTGTGGCGGAACTAAAGCACGTGGACAAATGCTTCGGCGACCTGTGCGTGTTGAAGGATGTCTCCACCATTATCCAGAGGGGAGACCGTGTGGGGATCGTCGGACCCAACGGTGCCGGTAAATCCACTCTGGTGAAGATCCTGCTAGGACAACTGCAACCAGACGCTGGAAAAATTAATTTCGGCAGCAAGCTGGAAGTCGCGTACTCCGATCAACTCAGAGGCCAACTGGATCCACAGAAAAACCTGATCGATAACGTCTGCGGTGGTCAAGATTTTATCGAAATCAATGGTAAGCGGCGCCATGCGATCTCCTACCTGGGCGATTTTCTATTTAGCCCCGAGCGCGTGCGTACGCCAGTGAAAGCACTTTCTGGAGGCGAGCAAAATCGAGCCATTCTGGCCAAACTTTTCAGCAAACCCGCCAATTTACTGGTGCTTGATGAACCCACTAACGACCTCGACATCGAAACACTGGAACTTTTGGAGGAGATACTACTGACCTTCGATGGGACCGTACTGCTGGTCAGCCATGACCGGGACTTTATGGACAACGTGGTTACCAGTCTACTCGTACTCGAAGGGGACGGCGTAGTGAGTGAACACGCCGGTGGCTACAGCGATTGGGACGCACGGGGAGGAAGACTTCAGGATCCTACGCAGAAGTCGACACCCGAATTAGCTCCGACGAGAGCGAGTAAAGATTTAGCAACGAGTACCGTAAAAAAGTCCAAACTTTCCTACAAGGATCAACGCGAGCGGGATAGCCTACCCGGGGTCATCGAAACCCTAGAGCAGCGTCAACAGGTCCTTGAGGACACTATTTCGCAGTCTGATTTTTACCAGGGCGATCACGATCAGGTTCAGAAGGTACTAAGCGAATTGGCGCGCGTAGAGTTCGAACTGGAAACGACGTTTGCGCGCTGGGAAGAGCTGGAAGATTGATCGGCTTAAAGGCCATGCGGTGGTCGCATATTGTCGTCACAATCCTGTGGGCACCGTAAGCGGAGAAGTAATGAGCACTTACCAACAACAAGTCCACTGCTCCGCCAGTGAAATCGATATCGATTTCTGGAGAGCACCGGAGGGTGTCGCTATACCCGATGATGAACTCACTTTTTTGCTTATTCCGGATGCCGTTGAGGCCATGGCAGTGTTCACGTTGTCACAACAAGTGCATCGCTACCAACAGGAACAGTCGCCGGATGGAGCCCCTATAACACGGGCATTGATGGCCACGATGGGCGGCATGCTGCCGGGCATACTCCTCCACGACCACTTGGAAAAGGGTCGATCTCAGGGAACACCACCGATAGAGTTTGGCACCATTGGCATATCGCTTTACAAAGGCCCTAATGAGCGCTACGAAAATCCGCAGGTACAGCAAGATGTTTCAATACCCGTTCTCAATGACACCGTGCTCATCATCGATGATTTAGGTGATCGTGGTGGCACAATGGACTTTCTTATTCAATATGTTGCAGAGAAGGGGGCAAAAAAAATATTAACTCTAGCCCTCTATATGAAGCCAATGGCAATGAGTATCTGTCCGGTAGACTTTTTTTTCGGCGAACTACAGCAGGATATTTGGGTCATCACCCCACGGGAATACGTTGAGACTATCGTCAAGCGTGTACCCGTCTGGAAAAGTCGGGGCGCAAGCCTTGGGGAATGTCGTCGACGGCTGGTCGATATTATTGGCTACCCGCAGGCGCTGACCGATTATTATCTCGAAAAAGCGTTTACCGGCGGCTAGAGGACCTTCGACACCGACTCTGCCAGGTAATCTATATTCTGGGTGTTCACGCCGGCTACATTGATACGTGAGGAATCGAGCATATACACTCCGTAATCCTGCCGCAGGCGCTGGGCCTGCTCGGCACTGAGACCGAGAAAAGAAAACATACCTTTTTCTCTCTCAATAAAACCGTAGTCTCTCCCACAGCGTAGTTCCAACGCTTCCCGCAATATACTGCGCAGACTATTAATACGCCGGCACATAACGTCCAATTCCGTGCGCCAAATGTCACCCAGATGATCATTCGTCAAAATGCGGCCTGCCAATAGTGCGCCGTGTGCCGGCGGCATGGAATAGATCCGCCGCGCCGCCACCTGAGCCTGGCTCATGATTGCGCGGGCGTTAGCGGGGTCGCGACAGACAAAAATAGTCGCGCCAGTGCGCTCACGATAAAGCCCAAGATTCTTCGAGCAAGACGTAGCAATAATCACCTCTGGCAGGCGTTCTACCAGCAAGCGTAAACCCGCAGCGTCCTGTTCCAGCCCATCACCGAATCCCTGGTAAGCGAAATCGACAAACGGAGTAAAACCTTGCTGCTCGGCCATATCAGCAATGACGGCCCACTGAGCCAAAGACAGATCAGCGCCACAAGGATTGTGACAACACGCTTGCAGTAGCACTGCGTCTCCTACCACCGCGTTTTTTAGGTCTTGAACCATGCCATCAAAGTTGACGCCGTGCGTTGCAGGATCATAGTACCGATAGGTTTGGAACTCGAGGCCGACACTTCCCAGCAGCGGTATATGCACGGGCCAGGTCGGATCAGAAAGCCATACCCGTGCACCGGGTGCCGCCGCATGGACAATCTCAGCACCTATGCGTAAAGCGCCACATCCACCGGGAGTCTGTATGCTAGTGACGCGATCGTCCGCAAGCGCCGCACTAGCCAGCCCCAACGTCAGGCGCTGTATACCAAGATTGAAATTTTCATCACCAGCAGGAGGCAGGTAGGCTTTAGTGACCTCCTCTGCCTCGAGGGCACGCTGCGCCTGCTTCACGGCTTCGAACACCGGACACATACCCTGATCATCCATATAAATCCCAACGGTCAGGTCAACCTTATTAGGATTAGGATCTGCTCGGCAGGCGGCGGCCAGACCCAGAATCGGATCGGCAGGCAGTTGTTGAAGATCTTGCAGCATAAAAATTCCTTAATCATTTACATCTGTTGTAACCGCTGTCCCAGTAATGGCAGAAACAGGAACAAGATTATAGCCCAACACTTGCGACGCCGATATTACTCAGAGAATTCACCCCTACTTTTAATTCATGCTAGAATTCGGTAACAGCCTTATCGTGTATAAATTTAACTATTTTCGGCGCTAAAAACTATTTGTGACTGAAGACCATGATTCACTTTATGCCGACCCGTTGTCAGAATACGGCCTATTTACGTTCGATGAGAGCGTAGCCCGCGTATTCCCGGACATGATCAAACGCTCTGTACCCGGCTACCCCACTATAGTGGCCATGACCGGTCTGCTCGCAGGAAAGTACGCCACCCCCGGCAGCTCAGTTTATGATCTAGGCTGTTCTTTAGGTGCCTCGACCTTGGCGATGCGTCAAAATATCCTGCAGCCGAACTGTAAGATCATTAGCTTGGATAACTCCAGCGCCATGCTAGAGCGCTGTAAAAGCATCATCGATACCGACACACATGACACCCCCGTTGAGCTGACCTGTGCCAATTTACAGGATGTTGTCATCCAGAATGCCTCGGTGGTAGTACTCAACTTCACCCTACAATTTATTCCCACAGCGTTGCGTAACGAGGTGATCAAAGGCATATACCGAGGGTTGCAGCCCGGTGGGATCATGGTGCTATCAGAGAAAGTCACCTTCGAAGACCCGCACCTTGATGAGCTCAATATCGAACTACATCATCAGTTTAAGCGCGCCAACGGCTACAGTGACCTAGAAGTCGCAGGCAAGCGCAATGCGCTGGAGACTGTGCTTCTGCCGGAGACGCTTAAGCAGCACAAACAGCGTATTAAGGCTGCCGGCTTCAGCAGCTGCGACGTTTGGTTTCAGTGCTTCAATTTTGCGTCTCTCGTCGCACTTAAATGATCAATTATCAGCCCCTGATAGATCGCTGGCGCGATAGCGAACTGGATCGCTGGGCACAGCTGCTGGAACAGCAAATTGACACGGGTCTAAGTCAGGAACGCCACGGCGATCTGCCGCGATGGTTGCAGGCGTTGCAGGACTTGCCATCCTTGCCGGTGGAGAGTGTTCACCTAGATACATCCCGAGTGGGTGCAAACTCTGCCCTGCCTCTTGCGGAACCGATGACGGCACAGCTGCGTGACGCGCTGCAAAGACTGCATCCCTGGCGCAAGGGTCCGTTCGAACTTTTCGGCATACACATCGACACAGAATGGCGCTCTGACTGGAAATGGGATCGGCTGCGCGAGAACATTGACTCCCTAGAAGGGCGGCGTGTACTGGACGTCGGCTGCGGCAGCGGCTATCACTGCTGGCGCATGCTGGGCGATGGTGCAAAGGAAGTCATTGGCATCGACCCTACTCCGCTGTTTATCGTGCAGTTCTGGGCCCTACAAAAATATCTACAGCAGGACAATATCTGGTTACTGCCCATGGGCATCGAGCAAGTGCCAACCAAACTTCACGCCTTCGATACCGTCTTTTCCATGGGCGTCCTCTATCACCGACGCTCGCCACTGGATCACTTGCAAGAGCTTAAAGGCTGTCTGCGACCAGGTGGACAACTAGTGCTGGAAACCCTGGTAATCGAGGGTGAACTGGGAGATACCCTGTTACCAGAAGGTCGCTACGCTCGCATGGGCAATGTCTGGTTTCTGCCTAGCTGCGACACATTACTAAGCTGGCTCTCTAAGCTCGGTTTCGTCGACCCGCAACTGGTGGATGTTTGCGATACCACGACGCAGGAGCAGCGTTCTACCCAGTGGATGACGTTTCATTCACTGGCGAATTTTCTTGACCCCGAGGACGCAAAAAAATCAGTTGAGGGGCATCCGGCGCCACGCCGCGCTATTGTCACAGCTCACGCACCCGATTAAATCCAACACTGGACACTCCACGCAGGCTTGAGATTCCCATTATTGTTAGGCGGCGTCTTTACGAGGCCCTAGCGGTCCGATCGAGGTCGTTGCACTTGGGGCCGTATTGCGACAAATCTGTTGCGAGCACCTAGGCTTGTGCCATCCTGACCCATGCGCGTGGCCGCCACTGCCCTGATTAGACCAGAAGTTTTTCGCCTGGGTATCATCGAGGCATTTTGCTGCGCTGCAGTTACCGTTATAATTACGTTTGGCAATAGCTGCCACCTATCGACACTGTTACACGAGGAGAAAGCCGTGCATATCGATCAGCTGTCAGTCGCTGAACTTTCGACACAACGAGACATTGTGCTTAAACAATACAATGCATTGAAAGAATTAAATCTGGCACTCGATCTCACCCGAGGCAAGCCCTGCAGCGAGCAGGTGGCTTTATCGGACGCTCTGGACGGAGTTCTTCAAGGTAACTATTTCACCGACAGCGGCACTGACGTGCGTAATTATGGTGGCCTAGAGGGACTCGCTGAGGCGAGGGCGCTGTTTGCTAAGGTACTAGACACGCCAGCCGAAGAAACTTTAGTCGGAGGAAATTCTAGCCTGGCACTGATGTACAACACTATTGAGTTCGCGCTCACCGAAGGACTTTCTGGCTCTCCTTCAGCCTGGGGAAATAATGATAGGGTAAAATTTCTATGCCCCACTCCCGGTTATGATCGTCACTTCGCCATTTGCGAGCACCTCGACATTGAGATGATCACCGTACCCATGCTCGACACCGGACCCGATATGGACCGGGTTGAAAGCTTGGTCAAAGAGGACCCTCTCATTAAAGGGCTATGGTGCGTGCCGCGCTTTTCCAATCCCACCGGCGGCGTCTACAGCGACGACACCGTGGAGCGAATAGCCCGCCTGGGCCTTATTGCAGGGGATCATTTTGTCGTAATGTGGGACAACGCTTATGCAGTTCACACATTGTATGATGATGCTTCATCTGTGATGCCCGTGCGAGACGTGTGCCACAAACACGGCACGCTGGACAACCTCTTTCAATTCGGCTCCACCTCTAAAATCACTTTTGCAGGAGCCGGTGTTGCGTTTATGGCCAGCAGCGAAAAGAATCTAGCGGGCCTTAAGCAGCACCTAGCCTTCCAGACGATTGGGCCGGACAAGGTGAATCAGCTGCGTCACGTGCGCTTCCTGGCAAACCCAGAAACACTTGCAAAACATATGTCAGCCCATGCCGCCATTATTCGGCCGCGCTTTGAGTGTGTGTTGAATACGCTAGAACACGAACTATCGAACAGCGGGATGGGGGATTGGTCTTCACCTCGTGGCGGGTATTTCGTCTCGTTCAACGCATTGCCCGGACTGGCTAAAAAAGTGGTGAAGCTGGCCGAATCTATTGGCGTCAAGCTCACACCGGCAGGCTCTACGTTCCCCTATAACGACGACCCACAGGACACCAATATCCGCCTTTCTCCGACTTTCCCGCACCTTGAAGACGTCAAGGCTGCTATCAATGCTTTTGTGATCTGCGTGAAACTCGCCTCAATCGAGCACTGTCTGCGGCTGAAGCGCTAGAGAGGGCAGCGTATTTATGCCATGACGTGCGGCAGAATAACCTTACTCTTCGCCGCCTTTTTTACCGGGGGTCAGGCCCGCGAAGGGTAAACTGGTTACATTGCTATCGGCGGGGGTCACGCTGGAAACCTTACTGCAGCCTTCTTTGTCCACCTCATCAATTCGAATAATAGCCTGCATCGGGATATAACTGCGCTTCACACCATTAAATTCATTTTTGAGCTTTTCCTCACCCGGATCCACAAGAATTTGAGAGCGCTCGCCAAAAACGAACTCTTCTACCTCGATGAAACCCCACATATCGCTCTGGTAAATTTGACGGGCAAAAACCTCGAACACCTGACTGCCGTTCTGAAAAATTACTTTATATACGGGTTGGTTGGCCATTGTATTCTCGTGTAACAGCTGGAGCGAAGTCACTACCCTACAGAAAAACAGCGGCAGGATGCGTGACTTTGATGAGCAGTAATATTACCACCGCGTCCGCAGAATACCACTTTCGGCTCGAGTATACCCACACTCTGTAGCGATATAACCCTCGCATTATAACGGATATAGCGTGGTTTCGTGTTTAGACACCGCTGAATATCATAACGGTCCAAGCGGGTCGCACTAGGTTTGACGCCGGCAACTCTGTACACTCAAATCCTCATTTTTTCACTTGGAGCGATATCAGCGGTCAGCCCGTTGCAATATTACCGTGAGCAAGAAACTCTACATCAAAACCCATGGCTGTCAGATGAACGAATACGACTCAGCTCGTATGCGAGATCTGTTACAGGAAAGCCACAATCTGGTCTCCACAGAGAATCCTGAGGACGCCGATGTATTGCTTTTAAATACTTGTTCTATAAGGGAAAAAGCTCAAGAAAAGGTGTTTCATCAGCTGGGGCGCTGGAAGAAGCTGAAACAAAAAAATCCCGGGCTAATCATCGGCGTAGGCGGCTGCGTCGCCAGCCAAGAAGGCGCAGAAATCGGTCGTCGTGCTCCCTATGTCGACCTCGTTTTCGGCCCACAGACTCTCCATCGACTGCCCGAAATGTTGGAACAACGCGGCGCCGGCGACACACTGGTTGTGGATATCAGTTTTCCAGAAATCGAGAAATTCGACAATCTTCCTCAGCCCAAGGTGGAGGGTCCCAGCGCTTTCGTGTCCGTGATGGAAGGTTGCAGCAAATACTGCACCTTTTGCGTCGTGCCTTATACCCGTGGAGAGGAGGTCTCCAGACCCCTAGATGATGTGATCGCCGAAATCGCTCACTTGGCCGCTGGCGGGGTCCATGAAGTCAACCTGTTGGGACAAAATGTCAACGCCTATCGCGGACCCAACCACGAGGGCGAGATCGTCGACTTTGCCGAACTCCTGCATTTTGTTTCCCGCATCCCCGGTATAGAGCGCATCCGCTACACAACTTCTCACCCCGTGGAGTTTTCCGACGCACTGATCGACGCCTACGCTCAAATACCACAGCTGGTGGACCATCTGCATCTGCCGGTACAAAGCGGCTCTGACCGCATCCTTGCCGCCATGAAACGTGGTCATACTGCGCTGGAATACAAATCGAAAATACGCCGCCTGCGCGCTATCCGTCCCAACATCAGCATCTCTTCGGACTTTATTATTGGTTTTCCCGGTGAGACCGAGGATGACTTTGCTGCCACCATGAAGCTGATTGAGACGATAGGGTTTGACAGCTCGTTCAGCTTTATTTACAGCGCTCGCCCGGGAACGCCCGCAGCGGAACTCCCGGATAACATCAGCGAGGACATCAAGAAGCAGCGGCTGCAAATATTGCAGGCGCGAATTCTCCAGCAGGCTGCGGAGATCAGTCGCCGCATGGTCGGCACAACGCAGCGTATTCTGGTGACCGGCCTGTCCAAAAAAGACCCTGGCCAGCTGCAGGGCCGCACTGAAAACAATCGGGCGGTGAATTTTTCAACGACTGACGTGTCACTGATCGGACGTTTTGTGGATGTTGAAATCGTGGATGCCCTGCCTAATTCTTTGCGCGGAGTGATATTCGATGGTTGACGCCCGCGAATTCCGGTATATCCTTACGATTCATTGGATGGCCATTGGTGGCGACAGGATACTTTGAACAGCAAACCTCCCCCACAACCGTCTCCTCGACAGTTGACTCAACAAAGCCTGACTCTGGAACCCGATGATGCACGTCAGCTGGCGACGTTGTGTGGCCATCTGGATAGTCATTTACGTCAAATAGAGCAGCGCCTTGGGGTCAGTATCAACGCCCGGGGCAACCAGCTGCAACTTAGTGGTCCCGCTGTGAATGTGGCAACAGCTGAGCAGCTGCTGATTCGTGTCTATACTGAGGTCTGCCAGGGCGTGGCACTGAGTCCAGAATCACTGCACCTGCACCTGCATGAGGCCGAATTGGGAAGTCTGATCGAATCATCAAGTTCCGGCCCATCCATTGCGCCTACGCAGATCATTCGCACCAAACGGATCTCCGTCAAACCGCGCGGCGAAAACCAGCAAGGCTATGTAAAAACTATCAAGGATTTCGACATCACCTTTGGTATAGGTCCGGCCGGCACTGGCAAGACCTACCTTGCGGTCGCATGTGGCGTCGAGGCCTTACTTGAAGAAAGGGTGCGCCGTATCATGCTCGTGCGGCCAGCCGTAGAGGCGGGCGAGAAGTTAGGTTTCCTGCCAGGCGATCTGAGCCAAAAAATTGATCCCTATTTGCGTCCACTCTACGATGCCCTCTATGAAATGCTGGGCTTCGAAACGGTCAGTAAATATATCGAGCGCAATATTATCGAAGTCGCGCCCCTGGCCTTCATGCGTGGGCGAACGCTGAATAATGCTTTCATCATCCTCGATGAGGCACAAAACACCACCCGGGAACAAATGAAAATGTTCCTCACTCGCATCGGCTTTGGCTCCACCGCGGTAATCACCGGCGACGCCACACAAATCGACCTACCCCGAGGTTCTCCATCGGGGCTGACACATGCAAGCAATATACTGGACGGCGTTCCAGGCTTAGGGTTTACCTATTTTGGCAATAAAGATGTGGTTCGCCATCCACTGGTGCAACGCATTGTCGAGGCCTATGATATTGCTGAGAATAACGCCACACCTCTGGACAAGCGTCAGCCATGAAGCTGCTCGTGGATATTCAAAGCGCAAGCAGCGAGCCTCTGCCAAAGGAGGAAGACATACGCAAATGGATAGGCGCAGCATTAACCGGCCGAGCAACACAGAAGCAGGTCGAAATCAGTGTGCGCCTTGTCGACCAGACTGAAATGGCACAGCTGAACGAAACCTACCGAGGTATAAAAGGGACGACCAACGTGCTGTCCTTTCCAGCAAACTTACCTGTGGAACTGGACATACCTCTGCTGGGTGATATCGTCATCTGTGCGCCAGTAGTCGGGGCTGAGGCGGTACAGCAAGGCAAGACCGAGAAAGCACATTGGGCCCATCTGACCGTTCATGGCGCCCTCCATCTGTTGGGCTATGATCATATTCAAGAGGAAGACGCTAAAATAATGGAAGCGCTGGAAAGCACCATTCTTATGGACCTAAATTACGCGTGTCCGTACAACCTAACTCAGCCCTGCGAGCATTTACCGTGACGAACGACGATCGCTCTGGGAGTTTGGCCAGCGATAAATCCTGGATGGACAAAATAGCTTTACTGTTCAACTCTGAACCACGCACCCGTCGGGACCTCGAAGATGTGTTAACTGTCGCCGCTGATAACGAGGTCATAGACCAAGACGCTCGCAGCATCATGGAAGGGGCGATGCAGGTCAGTGATATGCAAACCAGGGACATCATGATTCCTCGCTCGCAAATGGTGTCTATTAAGGCGGAAGCGACTCTGGAGGACATTTTGCCTCAGATCATTGCGTCGGCCCACTCCCGCTATCCGGTGATTGGCGACAGTCCCGACGATATACGGGGTATTCTGCTGGCCAAAGATCTTCTACCACAAATTCTCGAGCCGGATAATGACACTTTCAAAGTGACCGATATGCTGCGCACCACGATGGTGGTCCCGGAGAGTAAGCGCCTTAACATATTGCTGCGCGAATTTCGTGAAAAGCGCAATCATATGGCTATCGTTATCGATGAATACGGCGGCGTAGCCGGACTTGTGACCATCGAAGATGTGCTGGAGGAAATCGTCGGCGAGATCGAGGATGAAACCGACACTGAAGCCGATCGATTTATTCACGTGATAGCTGACCAATTATTTATGGTGAATGCGCTCACACCCATTGAAGCGTTCAATACTTTTTTTGAATCCCAGTGCAGCGATGAAGAATTCGATACTATCGGAGGCTTGGTCATACAGGCGTTCGGACATATGCCTGCGCGTAATGAAGTTACCGTTATTGATGGTTTCAAATTTGAGGTGGTCAAAGCCGACCAGCGAAAAATTTACAGCCTCCACGTTAGCCCGTCTCAAGACTAGCCAGAAAACAAACAGCGATATTAATTCATGCGCTCAGAACCCGGCACCAGTCTAAACCCTCTATTCGTCCTGGTGTCTGCTCTATCAGCCGGAGCTCTGGTCACCCTATCACTGTCACCCTTCGATATCTGGCCGGCGGGCATTGTAAGTTGTGCCATTTATGCCTACCTACTGTGCGCCTGCAGCGCCCGGCAGGGACTTTGGCGCGGCTGGCTCTTCGGCCTAGGCATGTTCGGTACCGGCATTTCTTGGATCTACGTCAGCATCCACGTCCACGGCCACGCCAGCATTGTTTTAGCGGCGGGATTAACCGCTTTGTTTTGTGCCGCACTGGCACTCCTACATGCACTGTTCGCGTGGTGCTATGTGCAGTTTATCCGGCCCCTGCCAGGCGGCATGCTGGTGGGGTTTCCGGCCCTGTGGGTACTCTTTGAATGGCTTCGCGATTGGCTGCTCACGGGCTTCCCTTGGCTCTATCTCGGCTACGCTCATGCTGAAACCTGGTTATCCGGGTGGGCACCTATAACTGGCGTGTTCGGACTATCGTTCATTTGCGCCCTCTCAGGTACCTGCCTTTTTCTTGCATGGCGCAGCCGAAAATTAATCACGTGTACCACCTATGCCGTCATAATGGTCACTGTCTGGGGCGGCGGAGCCATTCTCAAACCGACGCAGTGGGTCGCTAAAGCCAGTGAAAACGCGCTTTCAGTGGCTATCGTCCAGCCCAATGTTTTGCAGGAGAACAAATGGGACCCGCAGTGGTACCAACCCATCCTGAACCAGTTAAGTGAAGCCACCGACCCAGTATTGGGACACGACATTGTTATCTGGCCTGAGTCGGCAGTCCCCAACTACTATCAGCGAGCGCAGGACTTCCTCGGTCCTCTTGCACGCCGTGCAGCGGATGCCAACACTACTCTGATCACTGGCATTCCGTTTCGTGCGGCAGGCAGTAACACCTACTACAACAGCATCGCTGCACTGGGCTATGGCGAAGGCATCTATCACAAGCAGCGATTGGTGCCCTTCGGAGAATATGTCCCACTGGAAGACCAGTTACGCGGTCTGATCGACTTTTTTGATTTACCCATGTCTGCCTTCAGCTCGGGACCGCAAGAGCAACAGCCCCTGCGAGCAGCAGGCTATCGTATTGCGCCTTTTATTTGCTATGAAATAGTCTACGGAGGCCTTGTCGCCAAGAGCGCTCGTGATGCAGACCTGTTAGTGACGATAAGCAACGACAGCTGGTTTGGTGACTCCATCGGCCCCTGGCAACATCTACAGATTGCCCAGATGCGGGGGCGTGAGAATGGACGATTTGTCCTCCGAGCGACGAATAATGGCATCTCCGCTATTATTGATCACCAAGGACACATCGTAAAACGTACTGAGCAATTCGTAGCCACCACGCTTACGGGAGAGGCGGAAGTGATGCTGGGCAACACGCCTTTTAGCAGTTTTGGCAACACTCCCATAATCGCGGGCTGCGCCATCAGCCTGCTACTCATGGTGCTTATGTACCTTGGGTTCTGGCGCGATAACGACTAGTGCACTGCGCTCCACGCGCAATTTAATCTTCTTGAGGGCGTGTCTTTATTGGCCAGCTTCGCCGCGGCCGCCGATGTCGCCACGAATAAGAAGCTTATCGCCAGACCCTTCGCAGACAACCGCAATAACTGCTAGAATCTACGCTTAATTTTCGCTCGCAGTGGCCCCATAAGAGACTGTAATTCGCTCGTTTTCTCACCTAATACCAAGGACGCTCCGCGTAACCCGTCATGGATCAGCATTACAACCCACAGACTCTGGAAAAGGTCGCACAAGAACAATGGCTGGCTAGCAACAGCTTCGCCGTAAAACAAGACGATACGCGAGAAAAATTTTATTGCCTCGCCATGTTCCCCTATCCGAGCGGCCAGCTGCATATGGGCCACGTGCGCAATTACACCATCGCCGACGTGATCGCCCGCTATCAGCGCATGCAGGGCAAAAATGTACTGCAGCCCATGGGCTGGGACGCCTTCGGCCTGCCTGCAGAAAACGCGGCCATCAAAAATAACGTCGCACCGGCGCAGTGGACGGTCCAGAATATCGATTATATGCGTGCACAACTGCAGCGCCTGGGGTTCGCCTACGACTGGGACAGGGAGCTGGCAACGTGCGATCCAACATACTACCGCTGGGAACAGTGGTTCTTTACTCGCCTGTTTGAAAAAGGGCTGGCATACAAAAAAAAGGCCGAGGTCAACTGGTGCGAGACTGACCAGACCGTATTGGCTAACGAACAAGTCGTCGACGGCTGTTGCTGGCGCTGTGATACTCCGGTGGTGCGACGCGAGATAGACCAGTGGTTTATCAAAATAACCGACTACGCCGAACAGCTGTTAGTTGACCTAGACAAACTGGACCAATGGCCGGAGCAGGTGCGTACCATGCAGCGCAACTGGATCGGCCGCTCCGAGGGAGTAGATCTGGATTTCGCCCTTGCTGATGGCACGGCGCTGAGCGTTTACACCACGCGTCCAGACACGCTGATAGGCGTGACCTACCTGGCTGTCGCACTCCAGCATCCTCTGGCCAGAGAAGCCGCTAAAGACAAGCCGGAACTGGCTGCATTTATTGAATCGCAAGGCAATATCAAGGTCGCCGAAGCCGACATGGCAACTATGGAAAAAGTGGGCATGGCGACCGGTCTAATGGCCACCCATCCTCTGACCGGCAAAGAACTGCCTGTTTGGGCCGCCAATTTCGTACTCATGAGTTATGGCTCGGGTGCGGTCATGTCAGTGCCCGGTCACGACCAACGCGATTGGGAGTTTGCGACACGCTACGGATTACCCATCACGCAGGTCATCTCTCCCACTGATAGTCAAGCGTGTGATCTCAGTCTTGCAGCGTTTACTGAAAAGGGAGTACTGATCAATTCAGGCGAATTCAATGGTCTGGATTTTCAGCAGGCCTTTTCTACCATCGCCGATCGCCTTGAGAGTGAGGGCAGGGGAAAGCGCACTGTAAACTTTCGCCTGCGCGACTGGGGTGTCTCGCGCCAGCGCTATTGGGGTGCGCCCATTCCCATTATTAACTGCGACAGCTGCGGTGCGGTAGCTGTCCCAGCCGAAGACTTACCGGTCGTCCTGCCCACCGACATCAAATTTGTAGGAGAGGGCTCTCCCCTTAAACAGATGCCTGAGTTTTACCAAACCCATTGCCCCCGCTGTGGCAAAGATGCTGTCCGAGAGACTGACACCTTCGATACGTTCATGGAATCTTCTTGGTATTACGCGCGTTACGCTTGCGCCAACAATGACCAGGCGATGCTGGATGCCGAGGCGAATTACTGGGCCCCAGTAGATCAATATGTGGGAGGCATCGAACACGCCATCCTGCACCTGCTGTACTCACGATTCTTCCACAAGCTGATGAGAGACGAAGGGCTGGTGAACTCCGATGAGCCATTCATCCGTTTGCTGACTCAAGGAATGGTATTAAAAGACGGCGTCAAAATGTCCAAATCCAAGGGCAACACCGTCGACCCACAGTCGTTGATTGATCGCTATGGGGCCGATACTGTGCGCCTGTTCAGCATGTTCGCGGCGCCTCCAGAGCAATCGTTAGAGTGGTCTGACTCAGGCGTAGAGGGAGCCAACCGATTTCTCAAGCGCCTGTGGAAAATGGCGGCTATACACGCCGCATCGGGTCCTGTCTCTGCATTAGACGTAGCCGCCCTAAGCGATCAACAAAAAGATATCCGCCGCAAGACTCATGCAACTATTGCCAAGGTAAGTGATGATTATGGCCGCCGTCAGACGTTTAACACTGCCATCGCGGCGATTATGGAGTTGGGCAACGAACTGGGAAAATTAGACAACAGTGAATCCAGTCGTGCCGTTACGGATGAGGCACTGCATGCTATCGTGTTGATGCTTAACCCTATTGTGCCCCATGTGTGTCACGCACTGTGGCCGATCCTAGGCGGCAAGGGTGATATTCTTAACGCCCCCTGGCCCGATGTTGACGAAGACGCCCTCCCCCGAGACAGTATCGAAATAGTGGTTCAGGTAAATGGCAAAGTACGGGCGCGAGTAGAGGTCCCTGCCGATGCCGACAAGGACGCAGTGGAATCGCTGGCACTTTCACAGCAAAACGTGGGCCGTTTTTTGGAGGGGCTCACTGTGCGTAAAGTGATTGTAGTGCCGGGAAAACTCATTAATATCGTGGCCAACTAACCCTTAACAATGAGACTCATCATGTACAGTCGGCTTAGCCAATACAGCGTAACCTTAGTCATGACTTGTCTGCTTGCTGCCTGCGGATTCCAGCTGCGTGGCGTTGGCAGCTCGGCGGTACCTGAAGTATGGAAAAATATGTATCTGGCCACTGACAGTCCAAACAGTGACTTCAGCCGGGACGTGGTGTCACAGCTTGACGCCAATGATGTGCAGTGGACCGATCGTGAGAACGCGACTTTTATCCTCGTGCTGAGTCCAGAGCTCTTTAAACAGCGCAACCTCTCTCTCAACTCGCAGGCTCGGGTCGCTGAACTCGAACTTACCATGAGCTCGCAATTTACGATAATCGATGCTCGCAGCGAAGTGATTATGCCTCTAACCACGGTGTTGGTCGTCAAGCAGATGGAGAATAACCCGCGTAATGAGGTCGGCAATGCCTCTGAGATTCGACTGATTCAGGGCGAAATGCGCAGCGAACTAGCCGCAACGATCATGCGACGAATTAGTTTTTATGCTGCCAGTTTCCAGTACTCTGCAGCAGCCTCACTTCCAACAACAACACCAGCCGATTCCCCGGCGCAATAGTCCGCAATGCGCCTGTACCCCGATAAACTGGCCGACCATCTTCAGCAAAAACTTCTCCCTGTTTATCTGGTCAGTGGCGATGAGCCCCTGCTATTGCAGGAGTGTTGTGACCAGATTCGCCAGAAAGCACGGATAGAAAATTGTAACGAACGTGAGATTATCGAAGGGGGTATCTCCAGTTTCAACTGGCAGGATATCCTGCATAGCGCTTCTAACATGTCACTGTTTGCCGATCGCAAGCTGATTGAGCTGCGTCTGCCCAGTGGCAAGCCAGGAGCCGAAGGCAGCAAAGCCCTCTGCGAATATCTAGAAAGGGCCAGTGCCGACGATGTACTGCTGATTGTGTCAGGGAAAATTGACAAACAATCCACCAATAGCAAGTGGTACAAGGCTCTCGACAAAGCAGGTGTCACTGTCCAAGTATGGCCGGTAGATGCCAAAAATCTGCCTCGGTGGCTGCAGCAAAGAGTCCGCAACGCTGGCATGAGTATCGATGACGATGCCCTGCGATTGCTGTGTGAGCGGATGGAGGGCAACCTGTTAGCCGCAGTACAGGAAGTTGAAAAACTGAAACTGTTGGCAGCAGATTCTAAAATCACGATGCAAACGGTCACTGAAGCGGTGTCTGACAATGCTCGCTACAACCTGTTCGACATGGCCGATAACGCTCTAAAAGGCAACGCCAGCGGCAGCCTGCGAATGCTACATGGCCTTCGCGCAGAGGGCGCGGAGCCTCCAGTAGTATTATGGGCCTTAGCTCGGGAAATTCGGACTCTTTACGAAGCACAACTGGATTGCGATAGGGGTCAAAGCGCACAGCAGGCGCTCAGTTCTCGGCGCGTATGGCAAAATCGCATGCCATTCATGCAGGCCGCGCTAAAGCGCCACAACACGTCCTCCTTATCCTTGCTGCTGGAGCAGGCGGCCCAGGTTGACGGCAGTATCAAGGGTTTTGCTGAGGGCAAACCCTGGGATAACCTCTCACGTCTCGTCCTGACGCTATGCCGAGCTTATTAAGTATTCGCTTGTTTTCTGGCATGTTGTAGAGTCCGACAGTTCTCGACACCGTCATTCATAGCTTGCATTCTGTCTTTTTCAATACTACTGTACGTATATACAGTTTTTATGGGAAAGATAACTCCGAGGTGCAGAACTATGAATGCAATGCTAGAACAGATTATTAATCGCAACGACACCTGGCGTGGGCGCCACCGCCACTTTCAGGATCAAAATATTTCAGCGAATAGCGATTGCAACGGTTCTTCGGGTCTTGCTTCTGGCCATACAGCACTGGATGCACAATTGCAGCAGGGAGGCTGGCCTCTGGACAGCACCATTGAACTGTTAAGCGACGGCTGCGGACTCGGTGCTATGGGTTTATTCCTGCCCGCCATGGAGCGCCTTAGCGATCAAGGCCGCTGGCAAGTATTTATCGCTCCACCCTACATACCTTACGCTCCACTTTTGGCCGCCCGAGGTATCGATACACAACAGATTTTGATGGTCCATCCCAAGAATCGTAAGGAGCGGCTATGGGCGACCGAACAAGCTCTGCGCAGCACTACCTGCAGCGCCGTATTCAGCTGGCTAGGCGCGCAGGACTATAGTTACAGCGAACTGCGCAAACTACAACTAGCGGCCGCCAGCGGAGACAGCCTAGCCGTACTGTTTCGCCCCAACCAGGCACACCACAACAGTGCTCCCTCCAGCCTGCGCATGCAGATGCGTGAATACCGCAAAGTACATATCCTCAAGCAACGTGGCGGCAACCAATCCATTGATGTGGATTTATCCCCCGCAGCAGATGAGCCACTACAACCACAACTGTGGGAATTACCGGTCTGGACAGCGAGTAGCCAACACAGCTCTGCAATGAGCCTATAGCCTGTGGCGACTTTGTTGCTCACGCACGCATTTTTATCGGCCCGCTATAGAAGCTGCAGGTTTCCTCATCACAGTCATCCCCACTGACCTGTCAGAGAACGCGCGTACTATTGTCCCGCAATGAGATTGGAGCGAATCTGAAATTCAATGACTTCGTCATTATAAACTTGAGAAAAATCTTCCAGTGTCGCGATCAAAATCAGGTGCTGCTCAGGACTCATCACGCTGCATCCTATATAGGCCTCCGCACGCAGTAGGTATTTTTCCGCCGCCAGCTGGCCCCTGTACATTGCTTCATCGCTCGCGACTGCGCCATCAGGCAACACTGGCAATTCTCCCGGCCTGTTAACAGGACAGCCAGCAGAGGCATTGAATGCCAGACAGATCAGGACAGTCATTAATAACATTTTCATCAGCAGATCTCCCGCTTGTAACTTTAAGTAACATTATTCAAAAAATATGTTACCACTATCTACCCATCTCATGGCTTCTGCAACCCTAACCTACACATTATTCATTGAATATGTCTCACAAATACTGGCCTAAAAAGTGATCCGAAGTCTTACTCCGCGCAATAATTTGTGTCATAAGGTAACAAAATAAGAAAAAAGAGGCGTATCGGACACCACAAAAGGACCCCTTCGCTGACGCTGGACAGAGAAATAGATGCTAATAATACTGTATATTTATACAGTATTATTGATATTATAGCGGCCTTATCTTCGCCGGTTACAGGCCACTACTCGAGAACAAAATTGTGAGCCTTTGGCTGTGCCTGCGCTTTGACCAGCTCCCTCTGCAATGTCTGAGCCACTGTGAACAACAGCCAGTGGCTGTCATGGCCGCACAGCGCGTTATTCGTATCAATGACTGTGCCGCCGCCCTGGGAATATGCCAAGGCATGGGTGCTGCAACGGTACGGGCACTCGCCGGTGAAGAACCGATCCGCTTGCTGGAGCGCGACAAACAGGCGGAACAACGCTGCCTGCAACAACTATGCTGCTGGGCTTATAGCATCACTCCTACTCTCTATTCCTGGCAATTCGATTGTCTGCAGCTGGAAATCGGAGGCTGCCTCAGTTTGTTTCAAGGACTGGATACTCTGCTAGCAGAAGTAGCCGACGGCATCAGCAGCCGTGGCTATTGCGCACATCACGGACTGGCGCCGACGCCCAAAGCTGCCTGGCTACTGTCTTTTGCTCCCAGCGTCACGGCCATGGCAATACAGCAACCACTGGAGCAACGGCTGAGCCCCCTACCCCTCAATCTCCTAAAAGAATTCGCTGCCACCGTAGACTCTTTACGTCGGGCAGGCCTGCACACAGTGGGTGACGTGCTCGCACTACCACCTGCGGCACTGGGTCGGCGCTGCGGCAAAGCGTTTACCCATTTTCTACAACAGCTTCTGGGGCAGCGAGAAGACTTACAGACAGACTATAAACCCCCCTCAAACTTCAACGACGAATACTGGTTTGGCTATGAAGTAAAAACTAATGATGAGTTAATCCCCGCTGTGCAACAACTGCTGCAATCATTGTGTTATTTTCTGCGCAACACCCAACTGCAGACCAGCGAAATTAACTGGCAGCTAATCGGCAGTGATAAAAAACTGCAGAATATCTATGTGCGCAGTGCCAACAGCCACAGTGACTGGAAAAACTGGTACCAACTCACCTGCCTCCGCTTTGAACAACTGCATTTGACCAGCGGCGTAGAAGGCCTGGCACTGGCCTGCCCGCAACTGCAACCTGGGCAGCAGGAAAGTATCGATCTGTTCAGCCCACACAACCAGCGTGAACCTCTGGCGGCTCTGCTGGACAGGCTGCGCAACCGGCTGGGATTACAAGCCGTTAAAAAACTCGGCTGTCGAGACGAGCACCTACCGGAGCTTGCCATGTTGGTCAGCAACGACCACCCCGGGAATGAACACCGCGCCAGCCAACACTGCGCCCAGCGCCCCTTCTGGCTAATGCCGCAACCCAAAAAATTACGCCACCACGGCAAAAATTTATACTGGAACGATGCCCTGAGCATGGTGTGCGGACCGGAACGAATTGAGGACAACTGGTGGCAAGAACCGGTAAGCAGGGATTACTACATCGCGACAGATAAAAGCAACCAACGCTACTGGGTGTTTCGTGACCGCCTGACACAGCAATGGTATGTCCACGGAGTTTTTGCCTGAAAGCGAGCGCGCTGTATCATGCGATCAGTCAAACAACACAACCTCCTCAAACCGAGGCAGCACACTAAAGTGTAATTCAGGATTGTCGGCTGCCTTGTCATGCAGAAATAACAGGGTCTCTTCCTGCCCCCCAGAAATGAGAGCCACTGCCTGGACTGGCCCCCTAAACGGTCCTTCCGCCGACCCTGTGAGACTATCGAAATGAATGGGGATAATATGCGTGGGTGCAGTGGCGTCCACTGTCTCGCGCCAGAACGTCTCGCGGTAATCCGCTGTTTGCGACCCCAAACCACCGACGCCAAGGAAGACAATATCCGCGTCTAGACCCTGCAATGCGCCCTCCACATAACCCGCACTACCGACTATCAACCAACTTCCCTTGGGGTGACTGACATGCAGCACCCACGCGGTACCCACGCGGTAATCAAACACACGTACCGGCGGCACCAAAGGCACGGTAAGCTCTGGATTTCCTAGCGCACGCTCACGAATCGCCGGGTCGGGAAACTCAAAATGTCGAGATTCAATCGGCGTAATCAAAAACTTCCCCAACTGCACAGGCTCGCGGTCTACCAAGACCTGTATCTGCGACTCGGGCAACCCCCATCCACGTCCAATATTGGCCGTGGACTCCGACCCCAGTAGTAACGCGCCAGTGCGCCTGGCGACCTCTGGCGCATCCATAGCGTGATCATAATGAGAGTGCACCGGCAACACCGCCGCCAATTCAACAACATGATTCTCCGTTAGACCCCGCTCTATGTTCGACAGATCTGGCGCAATTTTTCCCAATAACAAACGCAGGGGACCGGGACGACTAAACCACCCATCAGTCATCCACTGTGTCTCGCCATCACTAAACAGCAAGGTCGCTGTGCCGCTAAAGCGCACCGTCACTGCATCCTCCGGTATAGAGTCGGCACCTAACACTGCCCACTCAGGCTCCACCGGTACCGGCGTGTAAATATTCAGGGCATAGACCAGAAACAGTGCCGAGAACAGAAAAACCAACAATAACAGTGCAAGAACGCCACGCCGCAAGCTCATAAAAAATACTCTAATTAATGCATTGGGGGGCAAGTTGCCGCAGCGCAGACAGCATGCCAATCAGATCGGGGACATCTATTAACCCTTCGTTTAATCAACGGGCTCAGTACTACTTGAGAAACTGTGTCGGCTTTTCAATTTCATAAATTGCCTCAGCGATGTTTTCCATGCGGCTTGCCAAGATTCCTTGGGCGTCATACAGACCCCGATTGTAAAAATAGGCTCCAATTTCCTCGGCAAAAAAATCTAACAGGAAACCAGCCTCGAACTGGCCCACTTCCTGGTCGAGCTCCTCGTGCAAATAAAGCTGTATCTTGCGACAAATAATATCGCGTTCTTCACTTTTAAATGTAATTTCTGACATGGGCATCCTTGTAATAGATAAGTACTAAAAATTCGTTCTATGCTGTCCTGTATAAATTTTTATACCCGTGTTATCGCATTATTTTTTTCACTTTTTCTCATCTTTTTCTCTGCCATGTTGCAGCCAAAAAGCTCGCAGCGCCCTGATTGCTAGCCCGTTGTCTTCTCGCGATCTCAAGATTAACTCGCATACGATACGAACGACAGATTGGCGATCATACACTTCTTTGCTTTGGAGCCTCTGATAAGGTCCTAATAGACGGAGATAGTGGCTAGCCCGCAGTCCTTGCAGACTAGAAGGACCTCAAGGCTTGTATAGTCGACCGCAGCAGCGTTCACATCTATAATTTTACAGGCAGCACCTACTGTGTTGGTGGGATACAACGAGCTCATTGCCGACTACTGCAAGGCCTCACAAAATCGTCTAGAACTTCGAGGTGAACTTCTCACTCTCAGGGCCCGACATATTTCATCAGAGACCTTAAAACGTGTACTGATGTAGGCTGCTGATCATTTTTTCTCTAGATAGTCTGCCACGTTTTTGCCATATTGTAGCATCAAGCTTCACAGCTAGCGCCTACTCATGACTCTTTTTCAACCTGATAGCTTTGCATATAAGCTTCAGCTTGCTTCTCTAGCGTTTCAGTATTCATGCCCCAGTCCTCTGGCAAGTACCGGTGTTTCCCATGCTTCCCTTTCGGCTTCTGAGCTAAATATTCTGTGATGGCATGCCGGTAATCTTGACTAAAGGGCTTTCCTGATTGGCGATAAACCCCTTCTAATGCTTTCACCGGGTCGCTCATTAAATCACTAAAATGTAAGTCGATAAAACGTTCTGGCAGTTCGCCAGCCTGTCTTCTGCGATACACATCCATCATCATGTCATTCCTAGCGTTACCCGCAAGCTCCAGCAACTGCTCTGAACCCTCTCTGTCACTGCGCATATAACGTGTAGCAGCAAAAGTAGACACGCCAGACGGTACCGTTTTTAGAGGGTCTCTGTGATTCAGGATAATCCAAGCGTCAGGGTACATTGAAAATACCAAATCGAGCATTGGCAAATACGTTGGCGTTTTTAGTACCCAGTGCGGCACATTTTTACTGGCATGTTTTTTTCTATGCTCATACTGCATTAACTGCATAACGACTTTTTGGTATTTCATCGCAGCTTCGGGATCCATTGGGAATGTCTGTACATCATGAAGCACCCACCAAAGCATCCCGCCAAAGGAGGGTTTTTGAACACCGATACACTCGTCAGGGATGTCCGAACGCAACTCGTGAATGGCGGCCATTTGTGGACAGACATCCAGCCATAAATCCTGTTCACACTCCGTGAGGCGTAGCAACGTTTCTTCGTCACCCAAGTCATCGGTGGGGTGAAATGCCTTCCATGCGATTGGTGCTAGTGAGTCTGCATCCTGGCTCAGCAACTCAAGGGTAATGGAGGTGCCCGAGCGTCCTGTTCCCGTAATAATCAATGGCTCGATAATTTCTTCATTCACGATTTCGGGCTGATCGGTAATTTTTTTAGTCAGATATAATCGGCTTTGCAAGCACCGTAAAATCTCTTGCCGTACTTGAAGGCGACCCATCACATTTAAATCGGCTTCGGCGTCTAGGCTTGCGACCAAGCCTTCTAATCGGCCCCGCCAATCACCGTCAATTCGCTCCCCGAAATCACTTAATCCGGTGACGCGACGACTCGCTTCAATCATTGCATTGGGCTCGAGGCTGATCAACTCGGCCGCACCGCCAACGGTATTAGCCATTAGATTAATCCGTTTGACTAAATCTGGACGCGGGAATCTTTCAGCAAGTGTTTTCATAGTAGGCACACATTGGGTAAAAAGAAGACAACGCTGTGACCGCGTTGCCAAATGATATTCAAAATATACGGATTACGGCCCGTCGTTACCAGAGCAGTCTGTCTAAGTTGACGATTGTTAACAATAACGCCTGTGGGAATCCTCTGGTAATCGCTGTACACCGACACCCAGCGCAACATGAACCATCGATTTGCTTAAATAGACGCGTCGGCCATGTTTAGCCGGGACATTAGACTAATAATCTGGTCGCTCTCGGATATTCGTTGCCCAGCACTTGTTCTTGTTACCCTCGCCGGGCTATAAGCAATGTAATTTGTGATGCACAGCGATGCTAAAGCATGAGCGAGATTTTTCATAACTTACCCCACGGTCTCTATGAATGGGTGGAACAAAGTGGCGGTGGCACTATTACCCGCCTAGAACGGCACCTTGCGCGGAGGGAGGCTTGGGTGGTCGACATTACCGCACCCAACGGGAACGTGATGGAAGGCTTTCTCCGCTTGGACAGACATCCGGTGAAGGGTAGTGCAACCTCGCTCTACAAAGAGGCCATGATCTGTCAAGCGCTGGAGGGCACTGATATCCCGGCGCCAAAACTGTATGCCTGGAGTGATGACCATTGCGCTGCGTTGCTTGCACGAGACGGAGGCCGCGCTGATATCGATAAGTTGGAAGACACCGCACGTCAGCGGGCGATCATGCAGGACTTCATCAAAATCATAGCGCGTTTGCACCGTTTAAATACCGATACGCTTGGCCTTGATGAGGTGTTGGGCGCAAGACCGCAGACGGCGGCAGAGCTGGCGCTGGGCGATCTGGATCTGCAACTGCGTAATTTCAAGGGCTTTCTGGCGAACTACACTGATCCGCTGATGACCTATGCGATCCAGTGGCTGCGGCGGCACGTGCCACAGGAGGTGCCGCAAATGGCTTTGGTTCAGGGCGACACCGGCCCGGTTAACTTCATGTTCCAGAAAAACAAAGTCAGCGTAGTGGTCGACTGGGAGTGGGGCCACTGGGGCGACCCAATGGAGGACCTCGGGAATATTTGTGTACGTGAATTCTGGAACCCCTCAGGCGGCCTTGATGGGCTGTTCAAACTGTATGAGCAGGAGTCGGGGCTGCCCTATCAGCGCTTTTCTGCGCAGTATTACCGCATTCAACAAAACGTGCGTGGAATGGTGCCGATTCACGCAGTTTGTGCCAGACCTCCAGAGCAGGAGCCTCTGGCGTGGTATCTGTGTTATCGCTATGTCACTGATCGGGCCACCTGCGAAGGCATAGCAGACGCGATGGGCATACGCATTGAGTGTCCCGAAATGCCCACCACGACGGTACCCGCCGACCTGCTCGTGAGCTCAGCCGCCGATAGCCTGCGCCGAGACGTTTTGCCACGGCTTGACAATGCTTTTGCCCGTTCACGAACTCAAGACGCAGCAAGACTTATTGAATGCCTAGACCGTCGCTTGCGGTTTAGTGCGACTTTGGATAACACCGAGCGCGAAGAAATAGGCGTATTGCTTAGACACCGTTTCACTGATGTGTCACAGGCACGCCAAGCGCTTGTCACCGCCATTGACGCGCGGACGCTGGATGATGAACCGCTTCTGCAATATCTCGCACGCAAAGCCTATCGAGATGAATGGCTGTATGCGCCCGCTGTGGAGCTGTATCCGAATCGTCAGTGGTCAGCTCTGGACTGACACTCGCTTTTTCCGTTTGCAGGACTCGCCAAAGCGGTAAATCTTACTAAGTCTTAAAGCGGAAACCACCAACCTATGCCGGTGCTGAGATTTGTACTACCGACGCTAGAACCCGCAGCAATACGTTCTACAAATCACTAAGCTTAACTACGTTGACCTCCGGCATAGGGATATTGTCGCCTTTGCTGCCCAGCCATCGGAAGGTCATAAACCCAAACTCTTGACCACTGGTATCCAGCCAATTGGGATGCCCAGGATTTTTGTGAGCAACCACAAATTCCACCTTGCCATCCTCCTCATAAGTCACTTCTTCTAGCGTTAGCGATACGGGACGATGCAAATAGTCGGTTGTTTCGTGCCAACGAGATTCCAAAGTGAAGTTCCAATAACGCGATTGAGGAGGCTCGACCCGAACGACCAGCGCTTCATCTTGAGCCAGCTGATAACTCCCCACCATATATAAATTATCTGCACTACTGATTGCGCCACCCAGTGACTCGGAAGTCGTTTGGATAAACCTATTTTTTTCCTCCAGCAATTCAGGAAGCACGTATTTGTGAAGCGTCGACAGCTTTAAAAACGCATAGCTAGTACCGATCAAGGCGTTGGCAATCTCATCATCAGTGGGCGGCACAAACGGTGGTTGCTCGCCAAGTACTTCAATTGAAAGTGTCGGCAGCACTTCAACACCGCGGTTGGCAATATATTCTCTCACCAAAATGCCCGAGGCATCTTCGGGTATTTGTATCCAGTTAGCGGGTCCTCCCGAGTTACCATAAGCATCAAGGTCTGGCTGCTCTTTTGTCAGCAATAGCGTGAAGTTACCCTGGTCATCAACGTTCAATTCGAGGTCATTGATATATCCGACCTGGCGACGCGGGGTCATACCCTTACCCCCGGTAATCGTAAATCCAATGTAGGGAACAGTCCCTCGAGTCCCCGTGATAATATAATCATATTGTCCATCAATCTGAACATTGTGATACTCAGCGTCCGGATTATCACCACCGACCTTACGAACTAGCGTATCCATTTGCTGAAAATGCGGGTAGCGAGGATTCCCATCGGCTGCAACTTCAGCACTCATCGCCATTACCCGCAGTAACCAGCGCATGCCTTCTATCGCTTCTTGCTGTGTTTGAGCTTCATCCAACACCATTTGATGCGTACGGTCGAACAGAGCCTTAAAGTCGATCATCGCCTGATTCGATTTTAACCCGGTATAGTCGGACTTATGACTATTTCCAATACTTGTTACTGTGGCGACAAGCCCGGCACCGCGGGGTAACTGAAATCCGATATAAACACCCACTGCCAGCACTAGAACGAGTGCAATTAAATTTTTTATCATGTTAGTGGTTCCCCTAACTAGTTAATAAATGTGATGCCCGGTCGCTTTTGAGTAGATCAAGATTAGGACGTGCGTCTCACCTTCACGGGAGAGAAAACTACGTTGCCGGAACGGAGGATCTTACCTGCCATTACAGGCACCTTTTACACCTCTCTTTGTTTTAGGTTATTACAATTATTCTGCAACCATTGCCGTGATAATTTCATACTTACATCAAAGTTAACTCGATCTTGCAGTAATGTTCCACATTTAGGCTCTGTCGCATCACACTTATATGATGCTGGCTCAATAAACTGTGATGATCGCATCCATGACGCGTCCTTAAAGGGTAAAAACATACCGCCTACCGAAAAATCAGCACCTTCTTTACCAGTGATCGCACACAAACCTAAGGCGACATTGCCTGACAGGCGATGTGCTATTCAATCCTCACTATCCGCGTATACCGCCTCAGTAAAGCGGGGCGAACAGATCGCCAGAAATACCAGATCCGTTAAGCCCGTGTTAGTGATACGCTGGTGCGCCTCAGGCGGAATCAACACGACATCTCCAGCGCTAACATGATCTGGCTCCAGGTGATCAATCTCTACCAAACCCGCACCCTCAAGGATTACATAACGCTCACCTGTCCCACGTAGATAATGCCGCCGAGTTGTCTTGCCTGGCTCTAGGCGTGCTCGTGCGATTGAAATATCTGGATCATCTGCGGAGTTCGATAACTCGCTAATAAAACAACCCTCGGCAATGAGGTCCTCAGGGGTCGCACTGTTAGATTTCGTACAGGCCTTCATCGCACTCGGCAGCTGTGTCATTTCACTGTTTCCTATTTTTGGGTTTACTGAGGACTTATTTTTTTAACGCATGCTAACGGTAACACCGCCAAGCAACTGGCGACTAGTACTGCACAATCGGCACCCGACCCAGCCATGTGTCATCATTGAGCATCTCCACCATGGCGTGCGCGCAGTCAGCAAAGGAAATGCTGGATAAGCCACTGAAAGCGTTGTAGCCCAGTCGATATTCACCCCTCTTTATGCCGGATTTCATCTGCAATGGACGTACTCCCATCCAGCAAAGATCCGCATTCTCATCTAAAAGATTCAACTGATGTTCTTTGTCTGCATGTCGATGCCTGAGAAAGGTTTCCGAGAACCAGCGCACAAATCGTGCCCCAAACGTCATTACATCGTCTACACGAATATTACTGCCACCGCCACACCAGACCAGCTTCAGCCTCTGCTGCTTGCGCATAACAGCTAGAATATGACGCGTAACATCTGTACACAGATCAGGTGGCGAGGTTCTTTCATCAACCCCTACCGCAAACAGAATTGCATCTGTCCCGGATGGAATAGAACGGGCAACATCCGCAGCGATCAAGCCGTCACCCTTGATAACGGTAATGGCGTCTCGCAATCCATCCGGCAGTTTTTCTGGGCTGCGCACTAGTACGGTCATGTCATGACCGGCCTGCAAACATTGGTCGAGACATTCCCTACCCAAATTACCAGTGGCACCGAAAAGAGACACTTTCATATCAATACAAATCCTGAATAACATTTCAACGGTGTCACCGCATTATGGCGCGACTCATATCCTCGCCATACAACTTGACAGTATACTGCTGCTCTATACTATCGTGTTGCACAGTTAATGTTTAGCCCAGTGCTTTTCCTGCTTAAGAGCAAGGCAATTAGTGGCCAGCAATTGGCTTAAAATCTTATCCTATCATGCCGATTCGACACTGAATCTTAAATCAGGAGAAACTCCATGTGCAACGTCCTAAGGTTCCGAAAAGGGCTTCTGATTTTTCCTCTCCTTGCACTACTGTTAGCGTGTGAGAGAGAGCAGCCCACAGACACTACAATAGGTTCTCAGGGCAATACGCCAGCGACCAATGCAACCATGCTCGCTAACGCTAAAGTCCGAGAGGAATTGAATCTCGGCGACCAGAGGGACTTCGAGGATGCACGCCGAGGTCTCATCGCTGTGCCAACAGTGCTTGAGGTAGCGGGTCCCGGCGATTCTGTTGTTTGGGATATGCCTTCCTATGATTTTATACAAGGCGAAGCTCCGGATACCGTTAATCCTAGCCTGTGGCGTCAGGCCACACTGAATAATAATCATGGGCTTTTTGAAGTCACTGAGGGCATATACCAACTTCGTGGCTTTGATCTTTCCAACATGACCATTATCGAAGGGCAAACCGGATGGATCATTGTAGATCCACTGACCTCCAAGGAAACCGCTGCTGCCGCAATTGCATTTGCTAGAGAGCACCTCGGAAACGAGCCGGTTTCAGCCATCATTTTTACCCACTCCCACATAGACCACTTTGGCGGAGTGCTATCTGTTCTCAGTGTTGAAGGCGATACAGAGATTTTTGCGCCGGTTGGATTCATGGAGGAAGCTACCAGCGAAAACGTGATCGTGGGTAGCACTATGAGCCGACGCTCTATGTATATGTATGGCAGTCAGCTGGAACATTCTGCAAGAGGCCACGTCGGCTCCGGGCTCGGAAAAAGCCCTGCCTTCGGCAGTGCAGGCATAGCATCACCTACCCATATTATCGCTGCGACTGGTGAGTCGACTACCATCGATGGGGTTGAATTTATTTTTCAAAATGCGGCGGGCTCCGAAGCACCGGCCGAGCTGACTTTTTATCTGCCAGAACTAAAAGCCTTCTGCGGCGCCGAAGTGGTATCTCGCAATATGCATAATCTCTACACCCTGCGTGGCGCCAAAGTACGTGATGCCCGTAAGTGGAGTCACTACATTAACGAGGCGATCGAATTGTTTCCCGATACTGAAGTGTATTTTGGGAGTCATCACTGGCCCTTGTGGGGCAATGAGGCGATCATCGATTTCTTAAAAAAGCAGCGTGATATGTACCGGTACATTCATGATCAAACCCTACGTCTGGCTGCGAGTGGTCGCACGCCGAGGGAAATCGCTGATTTACTGGAAATGCCCGAGACGCTGCGCACCAACTTTTCCAACCGTGGCTACTACGGCACGGTAAAGCACAACGCTAAAGCCGTGTATCAGATGTACTTTGGCTGGTATGACGGCAATCCCGCCAATCTCGACCCTTTGCCACCGCAAAGGTCTGCCGAACGCTATGTTGAGATGATGGGCGGGAGCGAGGCCATCATAGAACAGGCGAGAACAGACTTCACTAAAGGCGAGTATCGCTGGGTTGCAGAGTTGCTCAATCATCTAGTGTTTGCAGAACCGAGCAATAAGGCAGCCAAAAATTTGTTAGCGCAAACTTACGACCAAATGGCCTATGTGGCGGAGTCAGGACCTTGGCGCGACGTTTACCTTACAGGCGCACTAGAGCTGCGACAGGGCGCTCCCACTAAAGGCATCGACCTAGCCAACGCTATAGACCTGATCGAAGAGACGCCCGTTAATCAATTCTTTGAGCTTATGGCAGTCATGCTTAACGGGCCTAAGGCAGACGGCAAGACCTTCGTCTTAAATATTAACTTTACCGACCTGAACGAGAACTACGTCCTGGAATTAGAAAATGCCGTCCTCCACCAGCGTAAAGGAAGGCTTTCAGAAGAAGCCGATGCAACTATCCATATCACACATGCTCTTTTTGTGAAAATGCTGACGGGAGGCGCAGGTGCTAGCGAAATACTATTCTCGGACGACATCTCTATTGAGGGCAGTAAGCTAGGTCTGGTACAGTTTTTTGCTCTACTGGACATGCCAGAGGGCTCATTCAATATAGTGACGCCTTAACAGTAGGGTCTGGAATCTAAAATTACATCCATGGAAAAGCTCTGGCAGCGGTCTCGATTGACAAATAGCTCCTCATCTGTTGCAGCCTCAGGCGCTATTTCGCGTATGACGTCGCTAAACACATAATCTTCAAGACGCTCAAAACGCAACTCAGATATATTGTCTGCGTCGTGAGCGTTCACACCGAAAAGAGCCGCTAGCTCTCGCCCACCCTCTTGATCCAGATAATTTTGATAATAGTCTGCCAGCGGTGTGGCAACACCAAATCGATAGTGACTGTGGATGTAATAATCCAGATAGTCGGCTCGGCTATAATCCTCGCCCCGAAACATTAAGTAATGATACCTCAGCGGTTTTTTGCCTGATTCTTGGAACGTCCTCTGGTAGCCAAGCAATAGACACGACTCGCTTCGATCGACCGCATCGAGCATCAAAGACATAGCCGCACGCAATTCCGTTTGCAGGCGCTTAATGGGTTGTCCAGCAGGAAAGGTGACCTCGACGATAAGATCAAGCTTAGCCAAAAAATGACTGCCCGCCGGTATCGCTAAAAGATCAGAAGTGCATGGCGTCATAACAGCCAGATGGAGTGCATACTTCCCAAACATAGAATGTGACGCCAACGCGACAGCTGCATCAGCCAACGCTGAGGACTGCCCTACAGTAGCGTGCAAATAAAAGATGATTTTTGACATCAGGCTCTCCCTTCAATAAAGCTTACAGCACCTTGAAGCCGTATTATCGATCGCAATAGATGAATTCTGGGTCATTCTCAGGTAAGACAGTATTGGGGGTCGACTGTTCTCCTACATAGAAAACAACAATTTCCACCGGCCCCGCGATTGCTCGGCCACGATGAACAGTCCTCATCACTTCAACCACTGAATCCCCTTGGTTAAACCTCGCCGTCTTCCCAGATTTTTGTTCAACCTCCAGACTCCCTTGCAGGATATAGCCTAGCGTCGGGACCGGATGGCAGTGAAACTGCGTCACCTCGCCTTCACCAATGCGCAGTACTACCGACGTTATCTTCGGCTCTCCCTTGGGGTACACAATTTCACCCCCCTCCCACGTAGACGAAGTCTCCAGAAGAATATCCGCATAGACCGACGTCATAAAAGTGTTCAGAAAAAATACAACAAAAATCTCGCGAAAAGCCATCAATGTCTCCCAGTAAAATTCAGCATTTCCGACCTCTATTTTTTTTGAGGAGCCTCACCAAAACTGTGTTTTTTTGCGTACTTTGAATTGGCCCAAGGAGATTTTTTTTCAAACGTTGAGAGATACAAGGCCTCGACCTTCTCTCTAGCCCATTGAGTTCTGCGCAGGAACGTGAGCGATGACTTGATAGAGGGGTCTTTACTAAAACAATTGATATCGATTTTTTGAGCCAAGCCACTCCAACTGTAGTGCTCGACTAACTTTGTTACGATCCTTTCCAGCGTAATGCCGTGCAGCGGGTTATCAGGCTGCGCCTTATTCATGCTTCAATGCCCTGCCATCAGATCACCTACTCACTGCTCGCGTTCTTCGGCCTTCTTCACGCGGACCTTGCTATTGCCAATATTTTTATCATTCAGAGCTTTCATCGCAACTTTAGCTTCTGCTGCTTTCGGCATCTGCACAAAACCAAATCCCTTGGATATACCCAGGGCTTTATCCATCACAACATCGCAGGACTGCACCGTGCCATACTCTTCAAAGAGAATTTTTATTTCACCTTCGGTAGTACTGCGGTCTAAATTCCGAATTATCAGCTTCATAGGTCAACGTACCCTCAAAGATCCTGTCAATGTGAAAAACGTGGACCCTGCATACGGAGCACAAAGCCCTTCACCGTCAAACACGCACAGCCGAATATCTTAACAATTATACCACCGAAAGCCTGTTGGCCGTCGGCTATACACACGGTTAGACTGTTTCATTTTCATCGTATACGGCAACAGACATATAGCCCATCGCGTCAACCAACACACTAAACGTGATAGGCCTACAGCATACCTGACAATCCTCAATATACTGCTGACCCGCTTCCTCATGGTCTATGAGGACTCTGATCGATTCTCCGCAGTAGGGACAGCTCACGACTTCTTCCAACAAAGAATCCGTCACTCAGCGACCTCCACGCTGCTACCATGCGGCACCCAATTCTCGGGCGCTATGACCTGCATGAGACTCATCCAATGTGTAGTACGTAAAAACCTACAGACCGACAGCGGCCCCCAGCGCAACGCTAGTAGCGGACGCTCAGAACGACGCGCCGGCGTACTACGTGTGGTTAACCAGCCTGGCTTAGAGATATTTATGCTTATTCCTCGTGTGTAATCGACTTATCGGTAAAAAGGTAATCTTTTAACTCTTTATCAAATCTTGGATCTTGCCGCCTAATCCATTCGAGGACCATCGCCGCGTGCTGTTTTTCTTCATCCCTGTTATGCGCTAGTATTGACTTTAGCTCTGCATTTTTACACTCATTAACACTTCGATTGTACCATTCCACCGCTTCGAGTTCTTCCATTAGCGATATAATCATTGTGTGCGTATCTCTAGTTTCGTCGGTAAGCTCGCCTATTAGCTCGTAACAGTCTTCATTTAGAATATTTCTCTTCTCGAAAAAGAGTAGTGAAATTGTATTTTATAAAACATTCATAGTTGACTAGCTTCTCACCACTTCAGTACCGAAATACGCAAAGCCAATTTACGGGCTTAGGCCGGTCAGCGAACAGTACTCATTATTTCCAACCCTGAAGCCACTTATTCGTGTCTTCTAACTCATGCCACTGTATTAGAGTCGCACGATTCGATATAACGGCCTCTATGAGGCAACGAATAAGCACTCCTTCTTCGTTAAACTCGACTTCGGTTATAATGAAGTGTTTTTCTTTTTTCGTAGGGTTCGCAGCAGTCCATTTGCTATGGAGTAATTTCCTAGGATTAATTGTCTTCACCTGAATGCCTTACCCCGCCCACTATTCATCTTAGGTTAAGAACCAATACGTGCAAGCGGTGAAAACCGACTTGTCTCACACACAATTTCTATAAATGAGTATAAGAAGTAGCCTCCGACACTTAGTCTTTTGCGTGCAATGAGCGGAGAATAATTTTAGGTGGCTATAGCGGAGAACCCGCACCCGGTCCTAAAGGTTGTCCATAGCTGAATTCTATAACATTACCGTCGGGATCTTTGATGCCACAATAGTAGCCGGCCGGATATGGCTCGTCTCTGGGCGTCCACTGTAAAATTCCTGCTGCTCTTGCGCGTTCAACAACAGCATCTACCGTATCGCGAGTCGCCATAGCAAAGCCGAGATGAGAAAAATCTTCAGCCGATTGTGCTCTCCCTGAACCACCGGGTATGAGTACTAGTATAAAATTTGTCTCTTTTCCCTTCTCGGCAAGCCAGACCACGCGCTTGCCATCCGAAACTCGATCATGAACCAAATGCATATCAGCATACGATTCATAAAAAGCTATGCAGGCATCCAGATCCCTTACATGCAACGCAATATGCGTCAATGAAACGGTCATCCCTCAACTCTGACAATGCGCTTCGAACTGTTCAAGCGTATTGTCAAAACCCTCTTTCTTGGCTAGCTCCCAAGGTCGTTCACATTGATTAGATCGCTCGCACCATGAGTAACCCGCCGAACCAATACAGCCGTGTATATCTCTATCTGAACCGGGCAAATTGCCGTTGTCAGAGTTGCCAGTGCTATTTAAGGAACAACCGGTGAGAAAAGCCACTAAAACAATGTACAGTACATATAATTTCTTCATTAAGAGTGCCTCTTGCCAACCATGCATCTAACATTCAACCCTGCCACACCTAGCGTGCGACTTGCTAAACATACCATTGAGCACACAAGGTTTCATATTTGAGGCTCGAAAACCACCATGAATGATACTTTTTTGTCGGCATTGTCCATGAGCTACGGTTACCATCGATTCAACCTCTCAGTGGCAAGAATGTGTTGCCAAAGGGTCGGCATGGAGCTAAGCAGACAAGCGCACTGTACAATAGTCGCGGGTCTAGACATGACATCAGCAGAACGCCATTGCCGAATATCGAATAACATGGCAAAGCGATAGACTAGCTCTTACAATTAACACGACAGTACATCATAGAGCGATGCGCGGCAGGCACGATGAGGCCTACCCACAGAGAGGGTAGAAAGACCACCGTACAAACAAGAGGGAAGCCTGATGTTCCGATGCGTGAGAATATGGACTGGCGATGATGACAGCTCCTTTTTCGAGGAGGGGCTGATAGCGCTCAGTCCCGTGCCTGGCGGCGATTTTTTCAGCGACGAGTTGTCGGTGACGACCACGTCTTTTCGTGAGACGAGGCCCGGCGGCAAGCTGGCATGGCACACAGCGCCGGTGCGGCAGCTAGTCGTGACGCTGAGCGGGACCTTAGAGTTCGAGACGAGAGAAGGACAGCACTTTCAACTCGCGACCGGCGATGTGCTCCTGGCGGAGGACACCGTCGGTAGCGGACATTCCTGGAGGATCATCGATGACCAACCCTGGCGCCGCGTCTATATTGTGTTGGCACCAGATGCTTATGTCCCTTTCAAGTCTTTGAAATAAATATTTAAATTTTTTACAATCTGCGCAGTACGACATAGGAAGGAGAAAGTAATGAGCGAAGCCGCGACTGAAGAAGAGATTGATGTGGCATTAGTCGGCGCAGGCATCATGAGCACCACGCTCGCGGCCTTTTTAAAAGAATTGCAGCCTCATTTGAAGCTTGAGATTCTAGAACAACTGCCCGGAGAGGCTCAAGAAAGTTCGGGAGCCTGGAACAATGCCGGTACAGGACATGCGGCGAACTGCGAACTGAATTACACACCAATGAGCGCAGATGGCAGCATCGACATTGCGAGGGCGCTTGACGTTAACGTCGAATTCGATATGTCGCTGCAGTTCTGGTCCTATCTGGTCAAGAAGGGTGCAATACCCTGCCCCGACGAATTCATCCAGCCGGTGCCACATATGAGCTTCGTTATCGGTGAAGACAACCAAGCCTTTCTCAAGAAACGTCATGCCGCGATGAGTAGCCATCATTGTTACCACGGTCAGGAGTATTCCGAAGATCACGCAAAGATCGCGGAATGGACACCCCTGATTATGGAAGGACGCGACCCGCGCCAGCAGGTGGCGGCAACTCGCACCATAACCGGTACCGACGTCAACTATGGCGCGCTCACGTCCAGCCTGTTGACCTATCTCCGGAAGCAGGATGATTTTAGTGTCCGCTTCTCTCAGTCAGTGGTCGACCTAGAACGTCGAGCAGGTGGAGGGTGGAGACTCTTTGTAAAGGATGAGATAACCGGCGCGCGACGTATCGTGAACGCGAAATACGTATTCCTCGGAGCGGGGGGAGGCGCACTCCCGCTGTTGCAGAAATCTGGCATCCCGGAATCTAAAGGTTATGCTGGCTTCCCAGTGAGCGGACTTTGGCTGCGCTGCGGCAAACCGGAAGTGGCCGAGCGCCACAGCGCCAAGGTCTACGGCATGGCGGCCAAGGGCTCTCCTCCGATGTCGGTACCCCATCTCGATACCCGCATCATAGACAACAAGCGCTGGTTACTGTTCGGACCCTACGCAGGTTTTTCGACCCGATTCCTCAAAAATGGCTCTCTCTTCGATCTGCCAAAGTCAGTGAGGTTGGATAATATTCTGCCGCTCCTGGCGGTAGCGCGCGACAATTTCCCGCTAGAGGAGTACTTAATCGGACAGGTTCTGCAAAGCGCCTCGCACCGCTACGACTCACTACGTGAATTCTACCCTGAAACAAATGTTGCAGACTGGGAAGTTGTGGTCGCTGGCCAACGCGTGCAAATCATTCGAAAAGATAAGGCGCATACCGGGAAACTCGAGTTCGGCACCGAAATCGTGCATTCCGCTGACTCTTCGATAGTCGCGGTATTAGGCGCATCACCGGGAGCTTCGACTGCGGTCTCGATTATGGTCCACATGCTCGAGAACTGCTTTCATGAGCAACTCGTCGGCCACTGGGCGCCCAAACTAAAAGAAATGATCCCTTCCTACGGTCACGACCTAAAGACAGATGCCGCGCTATCTGCGCGCCTGCGCGCAGATAGCGCGGAGACCCTTAACCTGAGCAGGCACTAGCAATCTGCGTGCCCACGGTTCAATAATAAAGGGAACACAATATTCAAAAAATACCGACAAAGGCTAACAGTAGAAAAATTCTCCAAGGAGACATAAAGAATACAAAGAAAGAATGCTCCTGACGCTACCTTGAATTATAGACTGCGCATCATTGCCCCGCGTGAGCCATTATTTTGCGTCTGCTCGACTCAAAAACTTACGCTCTTCTACACTCACCTTTATGCTATCGCCGACAGAAATGTGTTCAGGCACCTGCACCGTTAACCCTGTCGATAGTAGTGCTGGCTTCGTTCTTGACGTTGCAGAGCCACCCTTGATTGATGGGTCAGTCTCAACCACTTCAAGCTCAACGTTAGAGGGCAAATCAAGCGCCACTGGGACATCGTTAACCATAATGACATGGACGCCATTTGTTGACTCGTTAATAAAGAGAGCTTGATCGGCAATCGACTCTTTATTCAGACTGTATGGCGTATAGTCTCCAGTATCCATAAAGATATATTCATTGCCGTCAATGTAGGACAACATGACGGGTTTTCGTATAAGGTCTGCAAAGTTCAAAATATCTGAATCTTTAAACGTCTCATCAATTTTGTTTTCAGTAACCACATCATACATACGCATACGGTAGATGCTGCCCCCTGCACGACCTTGCGGAACCGAACGCTCAATATCGCTGACCATATAGGTTTTACCGTTATAGTCGACGGCGGCACCTTTCTTGATTTCACTTGCCTTTGGCATTTTCTCTCGTCCTAGTTTATGAAAACGTTAAAAATTCTATGCGCTTTCTAAAGTGCGTATTCCCTTAAGATCCTGCCTCTGCAATGCGGTCTTGCACACTCGTCAGCTGCGCTCGATCCGCACGTTGTTTCTCGACCGAGACCTCTTTGAGCACGTCACCCTCCATAGGCGCCTGCCGAAAGCCCGTGTAAACAACCTTCCGCGGGCGCGCGGTGGGCGGATAGGCGCGATGAAGCGTATCACTGCAATGCACCGTTAAGTCGCCCGTTTGCGTGGCCAACTTTATCACCGGTAAATCGAGACTGTCGTCTTTACCCGCGGTCTGAACATTGGCGCGATGGGAGCCCGGGACAACGCCGAGCGCACCGCTGCTTTCGTCCGCGCCGGTAACGGAGATGCCGATCGAGAGGCCGTTACAGTAGTAGGAGTGTTGTCCTTGCCCACAGTCCTTATGCCAGGGGAGATCCGAAAGACCGCTTTTAATGTCGAGTGGCTTGATCAGTCCCTCGGCGCCCAGCCAGCCAGCGCCCTTAGTATTACCACAGAGATCGTCTCCTGTGATGTTAGAGAGCCATGATAGCCGATCGTCCTGAAGTAGGCCGCGCAACGCGGCGGATTGTTCTTGAAAAAATAGTACACGCACCGCCTGCTGCAGACCTTTCGAATCTCCCGCCCACCATGATGCTCCGTCGTCGGGACGCGCGCGCTCAAGGGCAACGTCGAGGTCGGCCGATACAGCGGCCATCTCGGCTTCTGTGAAGACACCACGCAGATGTAAAAAACCAGCTTGGTGGAGAAAATGGGAGATCTCATCCCGGTCATCGTCACGTCCAAACGATCGACTGAGATCTAGGTCACGTCCGTCTCTATCGCTCAGCGTGATGGCGCCGGCTTCATGAACAGCGCGGCCATCAAATAGTGCACGAAGCACCGGCTCCCAGCCAATCCAATGCTCAAAGCTGCCCTGAGTCATTTTAACGCGCGATTTCATCGCCAGTCCCATTGTTGTCGTCCAGTCCTGAACAAGATCCGAAAGACCATCGCAGTCAAGTTTTGCAGTCGCGCTGTCGGATGCATGGCCCGCTTCGATGCGCAGCGCGCCGCGCCGTTCACATAAAGTGACGGTGCGATCACCGACGCTAAGCGTGAGGGCTGGCAGATTTTTGTAGCGCAAGCCTCGAGCGGCGAGCTCGGCATTACGAGACAACGCTTCTGGAATCAGCGAGTCGAAGATTGCGTCTCGATCACGTGGTTCTCGATCACGGTGGCGACGGGTGCGGCAATCGATAGACATTAAGTGACTCCTTATTTGCTCTACTAGGACACCACCAGAGGTGTCACTAGAGGGTACCTGCGCTGTTAACGGATATTGTCAACAGTGTGTAATGCCTAAGTGGCCCTATCAGCCTGGCAATATTGGCGGGCATTTCTATACATCGCTTATAACTTTACCCCAAAATAATTTAATACCGCCAGCATTAATAAGTAACACAAAGAGGTGAGACCGATTGATATTGCTATGGCCCAGTAAAAATGGAACTCAAGTTTCAGTAAAACCGGCAATGCCAAGAACAGTATTAACGAGGGTAAAACTAACCAAAAAATGCTAGATGACAGGTTGCTCACTTTTGTTGAGTCACCCGTATCGATGTATAGCCAGAACATCGCCAACACCGAAACAAGCGGAATAGAGGCCAAGACGGCACCGATAAGAGAGTTTCTCTTGGAAATCTCTGAAATCGCCACGATAAGAATGGTGGTAATCGCAATTTTTATGACGTAATAAATCAATTCATAGCCTCCACAGCTAAAACGCATAACGCCTACTCTGCCAACGGTCTGGGCGTCCCACGAGGTCCCGAAGTGTTTGAGTATAGGTGAGCCCCTTTTCTCATGCAAAACGGCCACCGAATTGTTTTTTTAGTGCCCGGCATTGCGTGTCTATCTCGCATAATGGGAGGTTTACGTGTGGCGCACAATTCACCATCAGATCAAAATTAATTCAATCTATTTGACAGAACCAATAATACTGTATATTTATACAGTATTATGTCAAGTTACGCCGAACTTCACTGCCTTAGCTGTTACAGCTTCCTTCGCAGTGCCTCTCATCCCCACGAATTGGTGGAGCGCGCCGCCGCACTCGGCTATCGCGCGCTAGCAATCACGGACGAGTGTTCCTTTGCAGGGATAGTCAAAGCCCATGTGGCCGCGAAGGAAGCCGGTATCCAGCTCATCATTGGCAGCGAGCTGATATTGGAGGAAGGCATTCGGCTGGTAGTACTCGTGCCTACTCGGGATGCCTACAGCGAATTGTCCGGTCTGATCAGCATGGCTCGCCGGCGCAGCCCCAAGGGAGAATACCGCGTTACCCTGCGCGACGTAATATTCCACCTCAAACGCTGCCTTCTGATCTGGCTGCCTCAAGTGAATGACGAAAACAGTCGCGCCTATGGCCTGCAACTGAAGCGACTGTGCAAAGGTCGTCTGTGGCTTGGCGTCAATCATCTACTGGGTAACAATGAAGTACAGCGCTACCTCACACTACAGCAGCTGGCCCAAGCATTGGATATCCCGATGCTAGCCTGCGGCGATGTGCGCATGCATACCGCCAAGCGTAAACCTCTGCATGATGTGTTTACCGCCCTATATCACGGCACCAGCATCGCTCAGTTGGGCCGACGACGCCTTGGTAATAGCCAGCAACACCTTCGCACTATCGACAAATTGCAATGGCTCTATCCCCCTGAATTACTGGAACAAACTCTACACATCGCCAGCCTCTGCAATTTCAGCCTGGATGAGCTGCGTTATGAATATCCCGAAGAGGTGGTGCCATCGGGTTACCACGCTAACCAGTATCTGCGTGAGCTGGTGACGACAGGCTCAGATGCCCGCTGGCCCCGAGGTATTCCTATAAAGATACAGCAGAGCATCGATAAGGAGCTGGCGCTGATAGAGGAACTGCACTACGAATACTATTTCCTCACGGTATACGACATCGTACGCTTTGCCCGCTCACGCGACATTCTGTGCCAAGGCCGCGGCTCAGCGGCCAACTCGGTGGTGTGCTACTGCCTATTTATTACGGAGGTATCGCCCGAGCAGATATCTTTACTGTTCGAGCGTTTTATCTCCAAAGAGCGGGACGAGCCACCAGATATCGACGTGGACTTTGAGCACGAGCGGCGGGAGGAAGTGATTCAGTATATTTATGACAAGTACTCCCGCAAGCGTGCCGCCCTCGCCGCCACAGTCATCACCTACCGCTCACGCAGCGCGGTACGCGATGTGGGCAAGGCACTGGGGCTGGACCCGGTATTCGTCGACGACCTAGCAAAGTCTATGGCGTGGTGGGATCGCTCGGCAGATCTCAACAAACGATTTGAAGAGCAAGGTGTCGCCAGCCACAGCCGGCAGGCAGAGCTGTTTTATTCACTAGTGCAACAAATCTTGGGCTTTCCTAGGCACCTATCACAGCATGTGGGCGGCTTTGTTATCACCCGTAGCCCTATCTCGACGCTGGTACCCGTGGAGAATGCCAGCATGGCAGAACGCACTATTATCCAGTGGGACAAGGAGGACATCGAGTCTATGGGACTGCTCAAGGTGGACATTCTAGCCTTAGGCATGTTGTCTGCCATTCGCAAAAGCCTACAGATGGTGCAGCGCTACTGTCCCACCATCAGAACGGTCAGCGATATCCCCAAAGACGACCAGTCCACTTACCGCATGCTGCAAATTGCCGATACCATTGGCGTATTTCAGATCGAGTCACGGGCGCAGATGTCCATGCTACCCCGACTCAAACCTGAGTGTTTCTACGATCTGGTCATTCAAGTCGCCATTGTGCGCCCTGGCCCTATTCAGGGCGATATGGTGCACCCGTATCTACGACGCAAACAGGGGCTGGAGGCTGCTACCTACCCCGACGACGCCATCAAAGAAGTGCTAGAGCGGACACTCGGCGTACCTATTTTTCAGGAGCAGGTGATCAAACTCGCAATGGTAGCGGCAGGCTTCTCCGGCGGCGAAGCAGACCAGTTACGCCGCGCCATTACCAGCTGGGGCAGAAACAGCAAGCTGCTAACTTTTGAAGAAAAGCTCACACAAGGCATGATCGAACGCGGCTACAGCGAAGATTTTTCCCGACGCCTGTTCGAGCAGATCAAGGGCTTCGGGGGCTACGGTTTTCCAGAATCGCACTCCGCCAGCTTTGCACTTCTGGCGTATATTTCCGCATGGCTCAAGTGCCATCACCCGGCCGCGTTTGTTGCGGGGCTGCTCAACAGTCAGCCTATGGGGTTTTACAGCCCCTCGCAGTTAATTCAGGACGCTCGCCGCCACGGCGTCACCGTATTGTCTATCGATGTCAACCATAGCGACTGGGATCATCAGTTGCTAGACAGCCGCTTTGCACAACAGAACCAACCAGCGCTACGACTGGGCCTGCGCTTGGTCAGGGGCCTAAGCCGGCAAGGCGCGCAGAGAGTAATAGAAGCGCGACAACGCAACCCTTTTCGTCAAATCAGCCATTTGCGTCAGTGGGCTGCCCTGAACAAACGTGACATGGAAGCACTAGCAGATGCAGATGCTCTACAATCGCTGAGCGGACATCGGCATCAGTCTCAGTGGCAAATCATGGCACTGGAACAACCCAAACCCTTGTTACGCGATGAACAGTACCAGAACGCTAGTTACTTCGACGATGGCGTGCAATTGCCCGCACCACAGATAGCGGAGGAAGTCCTCTCAGACTACCGAGCCACCGGTCTCACTTTGCGTGCCCATCCATTGAGTTTGTTACGCGACCGCGCCCCTTTCAACCGCTGCAAGCGCCACACCGATCTAGCATCCATTGGACATAAACGTTTCGTGCGCATTGCAGGACTAGTCACCTGTCGCCAGCGTCCGGGAACTGCCTCGGGCGTTTTATTTCTTACTCTAGAAGATGAAACTGGCAACAGCAATATCGTAGTGTGGGAGCGAACACAGCAACACTTTCGCCAAGCGTTGATGAACGGAAAGCTGTTACTGATAAACGGCATTGTGGAAACTAAAGATAACGTCACCCATGTGATCGCCGGCGCTCTGTACGATTATTCTCATGAGCTGGGCAATTTGTCTGTACAGTCACATGACTTTCACTAACGTATTATGCACTGCAACGCTGACAGAGGGCTCACCGCCCTCAACGTACGCTCACCATAATAAAAGAAAAACTCAACCATCCGCCAAAAAAGGATCGCACTCCAGCGTGCGAAGTGTCGCGACCAAAAAGCTGGCGCCTACCAGCACTGTCCCAACTGCCGCCGTATCGAAGGCTTCCGGACCCGCGTCAACAATAGCCTGAAGATCAACCAAAAACTGCTCAGCCGTTACCTGCGCCTCCGGCGGAAACCGCCCAATGTCAGATTGTGCGGCTTCGACAATAGGCAATAATTCTTCAGCATCTTCATAAACACTAAGCGGAGCCTCATCATCGAACACTGGCACGTCATCGGTCACCACAAGCCTTCGAATCAACGCGTTTGCAGTACGAATCTGCTGCTCAAGCTTAGGGAAATCAACCGCGTCGATATCATCTTTCACCGTGTGATAGCAACCATTGTTAGCGTCAGTAAAGAACACCGCGGGAACACCAGAGCGCGCCAGCACAGCATGATCGCTGCGCCCTTGTCCGAAGATCAAACTTAACATTACTGTATCTAGGCTGGATGATTCTCTTGCCTGATCTGAGGCTTCGATAAGATTCGCACCGCCCGTTTCAGCACCCACCAGTACTGTGTAATTCCTCAGCGACGGAAGTAAATTAGCGCCCTGAATATCAAAGTTCACGTAGGCAATCATTTTTCCCAATGGAATGACAGGATTCTCGACATAGTATTGCGAGCCGACAAGGCCGTCTTCCTCTCCATCCCACAGCGTCACGATAATGGAACGGCGCGGAACACCGTCGGCAACAATGGATCGCACAATGTCGATGACAGCCGCAACACCTGCTGCGTTATCGCTGGCTCCGTTACAAATATCATCCTCAGCTGTTTTTCCCTCACAGACATCGTCAGAGCCATGACCATCGTAGTGCGCCCCGATCATGACATATTCATCTGCCAGTTCCCCGCCAGGGACAACGGCAAGAAAGTTGGTACCCACATCATAGTGCTGAAGATAGCCTTCTATGCCCTGCGCTGCGGGAAATATTGGCTGAGCAATCTTCGCCAGCTCCTCATAAAGAAAAGACTGTGCCAGCAAGGAGCCGGGTGACAGGTTGTCACGCCCACCCATCTCATCCGCGGCAAGCGTCTCTACTATAAGGAAGACACTTGAATCGGCTCCACTGAAAGTCGTCTCGGAGTCGCCCGAGCAACCGACTATCGTAAAAATTGTTGCCATGCATGCCGTTATGACTTTATGACGCATCAACATTCCCCTTGGGATGGTTTTCAACGCATCTTACAATACGTATAGAATATAAAATAGGCCGAAGTGAGCATGCTTTCTGACTGATTCTATTAGATAGATTTGCGAAGTTCACAAAATGCCCGCCGGACATAATCAGCAATGCTGGCTCTATTTTCACTTCAGGTTTAAATCACTCTAGCAGCGCCGTCTATTGCACTAACCGCAAGCAAAATGGCTAAGTCAGGCACATCAGTGCGTGTTGAGGTATCCGAATTAGAACTCACAATAGCACCTGTGCTTTGCCTGTCTGGCACAAACATCAGGAACAGCCATAACCGAGGCCGCCCCTGTAAAACAACTACAGAGGCGATCGCCCTTTGTTCGCAGCAATGCGCATCCGCAGTGCATTGAGTTTAATGAAACCCTCTGCGTCGGCCTGATTGTAAGCGCCGGCGTCCTCGTCAAAGGTAGCAATGTGCTCATCGAATAGACTGTCATTGGATTGACGGCCGGCGACAATTACATTGCCCTTATAGAGTTTGAGTCGCACCTTACCGTTCACCATTGTCTGGGAATCGTCAATGGCAACCTGCAGCATCCTGCGCTCGGGCGACCACCAGTAGCCATTGTAGATAAGCTTAGCGTAGCGCGGCATCAACTCGTCCTTTAGATGGGTCGCCTCCCGGTCCAGCGTCAAAGACTCAATAGCCCTGTGCGCCTTTAGCAGGATGGTGCCGCCGGGTGTTTCATAACACCCGCGCGCTTTCATCCCAACGTAACGGTTTTCTACAATATCGGCACGGCCAATGCCATTGGCCCCGCCGACCTTGTTTAGGTGCTCGAGCAAAATAGCCGGACTCATCGTCTCGCCATTGACTGCCACGGGGTCACCGCGCTCAAAATCAAGCTCAATATAAGTCGCCGTCTCTGGCGCTGCTTCCGGACTGACACTCCAGCGCCACATATCCTCCTCAGGCGCCGTCCAGGGGTCTTCCAACAGATCACCCTCATACGAGATGTGTAGGAGGTTGGCATCCATAGAGTAGGGAGATTTTTTCTTCGCAGTGGAAAAATCCACAGGAATATCGCGGCTCTTACAGTAAGCCATTAAGGATTCTCGTGAAGTCAGGTCCCATTCACGCCAGGGTGCGATAACTTTTATACCCGGTTTTAAAGCATATGCACCGAGTTCGAAACGCACCTGATCATTGCCTTTACCTGTCGCACCGTGAGAAATCGCAGAAGCACCGGTCTCATTGGCAATCTCAATCAGTCGTTTAGCTATCAGCGGGCGAGCAATAGAGGTACCGAGGAGATACTCCCCTTCATAAATAGTATTGGCACGAAACATTGGAAAAACAAAGTCGCGCACGAACTCCTCACGCAGGTCGTCGATATAGATTTCTTTGACGCCCATCGCCTGTGCCTTGGCACGTGCGGGTTCGACTTCCTCGCCCTGGCCAATATCGGCCGTGAACGTCACCACTTCACAGTCGTAGTTATCCTGCAACCAGCGAACAATGACTGACGTGTCCAGACCACCGGAATACGCCAACACAACCTTGTTTACATCTGACATTGGGTGCTCCTCAGAGCTAGGGTCAAAGCGGCCGCACAGTCTAACGCTGGAGAGGTTTAATTCCCAGCCCCCAATCTCTTAAAGGAGACCGCACAATGAAGAGTCTACCCTCTTTTGTGGTAGAATCTTGATCTGTCTTTTATTTCACAAGGTTCCCCGTGATCGAACTGACCATTACTCGTCCCGATGACTGGCACGTGCACCTAAGGGATGGGGCTGCTTTGCAAAACACCTGTGCAGACCTCGCGCGTTACTTCGGTCGAGCGGTCGTTATGCCCAACATCGCGCCCCCGGCAGAAACGGTTGCACAGGCGCTCGAATATCGTGATCGAATCACGGACGCCATGAGCACGCTGCCACGCCAGTTTGAACCGCTGATGGTGCTTTATCTGACTGATCAGACCACTACAGCCGAGGTCCGCCTGGCCGCCGCCACCGCAAGTGTGCATGCCGTCAAACTGTATCCGGCGGGCGCAACCACCAACTCTGCGGCAGGCGTGACTGAATTGGAAAAACTCTTTCCGACTCTGGCCGCTATGGAAGAGGCTGACCTACCCTTATTGATTCACGGCGAGGTCACTGATCGTGATATCGACATTTTCGATCGGGAAAAGGTCTTCATTGATCGACATCTGACCCGAATCGCAGCACGTTTCCCGTCGCTGCGTATTGTGCTGGAACATATCACCACCGCCGATGCCGTGCAGTTCGTCAGCGCCGCAGGCACGAATATCGCCGCGACTATTACGCCACACCATTTAATGTTCAACCGCAACGATATGCTGGTGGGTAACATCCGACCCCACTATTATTGTCTGCCTATACTCAAACGCAATACTCATCAGGAAGCGCTGCAGGCAGCTGCAATTTCAGGTAACCCCAAATTCTTTTTGGGATCAGATTCCGCGCCCCATAGCACCGCCAGCAAAGAGAAAAGCTGTGGCTGCGCCGGCATATACTCCGCCCATGCGGCACTCGAATTTTACGTCGAAGTGTTTGAAAAACTCGACTCTCTAGAGAAGCTGGAGCCCTTCGCATCCCACTTTGGAGCGGATTTCTACCGCTTACCCCGTAACGAGGATACGATTACTTTGCGTAAAAAAAGTTGGGAAATTCCGGCAAAAATTCCTCTGGGAACAACTACGCTAACGCCGCTGCGCGCCTCAGAATCAGTCGCCTGGCAGGTCGTTAATGCCGGAGCCAGCGCGTGAAAATCATTACGAAACACGAAATCAACGATCGCTTCCGCGGATTTCTACCCGTAATAATTGATGTGGAGACCGGTGGCTTCATTGCAGGCACCGATGCCTTATTGGAAGTGGGCGCAACCACCGTGCGCATGGATGACGACGGGCAACTGGCGGTACACCGCACCTACAATTACCATGTCCAACCCTTTGAAGGCGCAAATATCGAGCAAGCGGCGCTAGATTTCACTGGCATAGACCCCTATCACCCCTTTAGGGAGGCTGTCACGGAAGAAGAGGCCTTGGGAGAATTATTCAACGTCGTGCGTAAGGAGATCCGCGACCGACAATGTACCCGCGCCATCCTCGTTGGACACAATGCGCACTTCGACGCGGGCTTTATCACTGCGGCAGCGGAGCGCTGCGGCATCAAGCGCAATCCGTTCCACCCCTTTTCATTTTTCGACACGGCTACTATGGCCGGTCTGGCGTTCGGGCAAACCGTATTAGCCAAAGCCTGCGCGGAAGCCGGCATTGCTTTTGACAACAACGAAGCACACTCCGCTGCCTATGATGCGGAACGCACAGCAGAATTGTTTTGTGACATCGTCAACCGCTGGAAAGAATCGGGCGGGTGGTTACCCGAGTTTAGCTGACGCGCGGGGCATAAGCCCCGACTAGTCTTCTCCACTAATCTCGTTTAGCAGAAGATGCAACTCCGACATTACTCCCTCAATGTTATCGATACCCAGCAACTCGTACTTCACAGACTCCTCCAGCGGCAACAGCTGCAACAGCGTATAGCCGACCTGCCAGGCATCATTGTAATCCACGTGAAGCTTCATGCGTTGAACATGCGGATGTGTCTCGAGGCTGCGCAGTACGTCCAGCAATGACAACCAGTCTTCAGACAGAGGTGTCGCAACGGTAGGCTGCAGCAGGTCAACTTGCCCCACGACTAAGCCATTAGAGCGCGTGTGAGTCTTGCGCAACTCAAAGCGCTGGGCTCCTTCGATGGTAATGCCCAGTAAACCGTTCGACAATTGATCCCAGTCCACGATACGAGCACAAGTGCCGTAGTCGCCCAACTCCGGTGCCGCACGACCACGCTGCCCGACCTCCCCACCATGGCGTATCCACACCACCCCGAAGTGACTATCAGCCTTCATGCTTTGGCGCACCAAATCCAGATAACGCTGTTCAAAAATCTTTAGCGACACGCGGCCAAAAGGTAGTAGCACCCCCGACAGCGGAAACAACGATAGCTCAGTCATGCATCACCTTCGAGAACCACCACGTCTGGCAAACTTTGCACCTCAAGTTGGGCCAGCCGAAGCAGCGCCTGCTCACGATTATCACCGCAGAATTCGCGTTCCGCTTTAAAAGCATCACACAGATCCGGACGTCGCGCATCGCCAAACAAGATACAGCGCATGTTTGGGCTCAGATGAACACAGGGCACGCCAGCCGGTTTGCCGTTTGGCATAGCGTAAAAAGGCTGATGAATTGAGATGGCAATACAACAGGCGCCACAGTCTACTCGGCACTCCATCAGACGCGAGGCCGCTGCGCTCGTCCGAATTTAACGCCAAGCCAGTTCACGCGATGCTCTCAGGACCCAAGGGTTTGAACACGAGAATTAAACGTGGCAGGAGTAACAACGCACCCAATACCGCAGCTGCCATGGCCAGCACCGTGAGCAGTCCGAAATAAATACTGGGATTAAAATTGGACAGCGTGAGAGTGGAAAATCCAACCACGACCGTCAGTGTCGTGTAGTACATCGCACGACCGATGCTATTGTGACAGCGATACATGGCGGCACAATAATCCCGATCTACCGCAAACTCCTTGATAAATCGGTGAACGTAATGAATGCAATCATCGACACCGATGCCCACTACGATAGCGGCAATAGTAATCGTCATGATATCCAACGGAATGCCCAAAATTCCCATAGCGCCCAATACCAGGCCCGCGGCTAGCATATTGGGCGCCAACGTGATTAACGCCAGTGACAGTGAACGAAACAACAGCAGGAACATAATAAGAATGGCGCCAAAGACAGCACCAAGCGTAAGTATCTGTGACTGGAACAGACTTTGTAACACATTATTATAAAGCACCAGCATACCAGTGAACTGTATCCGCTCCGGTGCCAAACCAAGAGGCCCTTCAAGGTGCTCACGCACGCTACGCAGAAACTCATCGCGGCGCAGGTCTTTACTGGTTTCTCTTACCCGCACCGTCAATCTTACCTGTTCATTCTGTTCAGAAAAATACGGCGAGACCATCAGTTCTTTCAAGTCATCGGGAAAGCTCTTTTGTACAATCGCCAGTTCGACGCCACCGATATCTTGCCCCATCAAATCTTTCACCACCGCGAATACGGTTGACAGCGACAGCACCTTACCCGCCTCAGGCAAGGAGTCGATGTAGTTGTGCACGCGATCAAGCTCGCGCATACCCGCCAGACTAAACCAGTAGCTGGGTTGAAAATTGTCTGTTGAACTGGCGAACGCATCCGTGTCACTTGCGAACTCATCGTCCCAGTCATCATCACCAAAATCATCGTCTAGGGCGAAGGGATCATCGGCGGACATTGGCAATGCTTCCGAGTTGGACGCCACCATCTCTAACCCCGGTAATGGCGCATCTCTGTCGGGGGGCGAAATTATAATATCCAGAGGGATGGTGCCACCTAGCATGGTGTCCAACAATTCCATACCCTGATAGATTTCCGTGGTTTTTTTAAAGTAATCAATGAAACGATTTTCTACCTGAAGACGACTAATGCCAACCACGACAAGAACAACCAACAGGCCACTGACCAACAATACACTGTTTCCGTGCCGGTCGGTCAGCCGAGCAAAAAACGCAGTGAGTGCAGGATCACTTCCCGAGTGATGATGCGGTTTACCCTCTGGCCACACTAGCATCAGGCAGGGCACTACAATAAAAGACATCAGCAAAGCCACACACACACCCACCGTCATCATCCAGCCAAAATCGATGACCGGTTGGATGCCCGACACCACCAGAGACATGAACGCGACTATCGTCGTAAGACCGGTGTAAAAACACGGTACTGCCATCAGCTTCATGCTCTGCAGCACGCGCTCGTGAAAATCTCCGTCTGGATCCTCTGCATGTAACTCTCGGTAGCGCACTATCAGGTGTATTGCCATCGCCAGGGCGATGATGAGTAACACCGCAACAAAATTAGACGATATAACCGTCATGCGCCAGTCCAGCGCACCCAGCAGGCCAAGCATGATCAAGACCGTCCCAGCACAGGTAACCAAAGGAATCACAACCCAACGCACGCGACGGAAAATAATCGCCAGAGCCACCATCATAATGCCCAAAATCGCGCTGCCGAAAATCACAAGATCGTTACTGACGAAGCTCACCATGTCTGCAGCAATCATAGGCACCCCGCCGACAAACAATCGAGCGTCACCCGTATACTGGGCAGCTATTGCCCGCACGTTTTGCACAAGCAGCTGGTCACGTTCCAGCACGATCGCCGAGCGAATCTTGAACGCTGTCTCAACAGCCTCCAGATCCCTGCGCTGCGATGCCGAAAGATTTTCACGATTGCGCTCGGACCGAAGCGCTTCACGCGCATCCAGTAATTCGAAGTAGAGCTCGTCACGGTGAAGGTTGATCTGCACCGCACTAATGAGCCCGTCGCGACTCACCAGCAGATCGGCATAAATCGGACTGGTGGTAAATTCTCGCAGGACCGTGTCCAAGTCTAGATCGGGCTGAGCCAGCGTAGGCAGGGGGTCAACGGATATCATATCTGACAGCGTGACGGGCGGACTCTCCAACAGAGGCACATCCAAAATAGTGACAACAGAAGATACACCGTCCAGCATCCTCAATGCCTCAGCCATATCGCCCAGTGGCTCCAGCGACTGCGGCGATAGCAACGGTGCATTGGGCTGCCAGGTGATGAGCACGAAGTCTTCAGCGCTATACTCTTTGGAGACCTGCCGGTAGAACTCCAGAGAAGGGTCACCCTGCAACATTAAGGAGTCGGCAGAAGCATCGATTTTGATTTTATCGAGTTGCGTCGACATTGCTGCCAGCAACAGCGCCACTAGAAGCAGGGATAGCCACGGACGACGCAGCACCAACGCATCGTAAAAAGACGACAATGATGAATTCATAGCGATGCTATATCCTGCAAATGATTCAGAAGTTTCTGGTGAACACCACCAAAGCCACCATTGCTCATGATGACAACCTGATCACCGGCAACGACCTCACCCGCAACCAACGTCACCAGCGCGTCTATATCGTCCACCAACGTCGCAGGCACCGGACTGTCCGCAACCAACGACTCCAGCGACCAGTCCATGCCCGCAGGCTGGAACCAGTAGACCGAATCCGCCTCCGCGGTGGCGCCAGCCAGATGTTGTCGATGCTCACCCATGCGCATGGTATTGGAGCGGGGCTCTACCAGTGCAATAACGCGACCACTCCCAGCGCGCGCACGCAGACCCTGCAATGTCGTTGCAATAGCCGTCGGGTGATGCGCAAAATCGTCATATATCGCGACACCGCCAGGCCTACCCAACAATTCAAGTCGACGCTTGACACCTTGGAATTTTTCAAGCGCCGCAACCGCCACATCAGGTGCAACGCCGGCATGTCGGGCTGCCACTAGAGCCGCAAGCGCGTTTTCAATATTGTGGAGGCCACAGTGTGACCAACGGACATCGCTAGTCTTGCCGCCACCAGATGCCACGCGAAATGCCGAGCCGTCTTTTGCCAAGAGCTGCGCACTCCAGTCAGCAGTGTCGTTCTCGCCGATACCAAAAGACGTTGTGGGCGTCCAACAACCCATGGCCAGTGTCTCCTCAATAGCCTCAACAGCATGGCGACACACAATGAGCCCATCACCCGGCACGCAGCGCACGACATGGTGAAACTGACGCTGAATTGCCGCCAAGTTATCAAAGATGTCAGCGTGATCGAACTCTAGATTATTGATCGTCAGGGTACGCGGACGGTAGTGAACAAATTTAGACCGCTTGTCGAAAAATGCGGTGTCGTACTCATCGGCCTCAACCACAAAAAAATCTGAATCACCACCGCGCGCCGAGACGCCAAAGTTCGCAGGCACTCCGCCAATTAAAAAGCCCGGCGCCAACCCTGCATATTCGAGTATCCAGGCCAACATACTACTGGTGGTGGTTTTGCCATGCGTGCCAGACACTGCCAATACCCATTTGCCTTGCAGCACTTGCTCTGCCAGCCACTGAGGCCCTGATGTGTAGGGCAGCCCCGTATTCAGCAAATACTCAACCAACGGGTTGCCGCGTGTCATCGCGTTGCCGACCACTACGCAATCCGGACGTGGCTGCAGATGCTCTGGGAAGTAACCTTCCATTAGCTCGATACCGGCGGCGCGTAGCTGAGTACTCATGGGAGGATAGACACTGGCATCAGAACCTGTCACCCGATAACCCAACTCCCTGGCCAGCAATGCGATGCCGCCCATGAACGTGCCACAAATGCCGAGAATATGAATGTGTCCTTTCAACAACTGCTCCCTCTATGCAGCGGGCATAATAGCATGCGCTCGTCGACGGCTACAGTCGGCGAAGCAAAACCACGGCGGCAGTCCACAAGTTGTGCCGATTGACGTATGATCTCACCTCAAACTAAGCCAAGTTATTAGCGTAGCGGGAGCATTTGCCGCTCCCTCCTATCAGGAATCGACACGACATGCCAAAAAGAAATGCCTTCTATGCCCAGTCTGGTGGCGTCACGGCGGTGATTAACGCTTCCGCTTGCGGCGTCATTGAAACGGCCAGACAGCACCGGTCGCAGATCGGCAAGGTCTATGCTGGCCGCAACGGCATCATTGGCGCGCTGCAAGAGGATCTGATCGATACCAGTAAGGAGAGCGCCGCCGCGATTCACGGGCTGCTGACCACCCCCGCTGGTGCGTTCGGCTCCTGCCGCCACAAACTGAAGAGCCTGCAGGAAGACCCGGCCGAATATGAACGGCTTCTTGACGTATTTAAGGCGCACAACATCGGCTACTTCTTTTATAATGGCGGCGGAGACTCCGCCGATACCTGTCTGAAGGTCTCTCAGCTGGGCCAAGCCACGGGTTATCCCTTGCAAGCCATACACATACCCAAAACAATCGATAATGACCTGCCCCTGACGGATAACTGCCCAGGCTTTGGCTCTGTGGCCAAGTATATCGCCATCTCCACGCGTGAAGCGGCGATGGATGTAGCCTCGATGTGTGAAACCTCCACCAAGGTCTTCATCCTAGAGGTTATGGGGCGCCATGCTGGCTGGATTGCTGCAGCCGGCGGTTTAGCCGCGACACAGAAAGGCGATGCCCCGCACATTATTTTATTTCCAGAAATCGCCTTTGACCGAGACAAATTCATGGCGAAGGTAAAGCGCACTGTCAAGCGCCATGGCTACTGTGTCATCGTCGCGTCAGAGGGAGCCCAATATCAGGACGGCACCTTTTTAGCAGAGTCTGGACTCAAGGATGCTTTTGGCCACAGCCAGTTGGGCGGGCTAGCCCCGCAGTTGGCGCAGATGATCAAATCAGAATTCGGTTATAAATATCACTGGGCGGTGGCTGATTACCTACAACGCTCGGCGCGCCATATCGCCTCACAGACGGATGTCGACCAAGCTTATGCGCTGGGTGAGGCTGCTGTTAAGTTTGCCCTGCGTGGCGACAATGCCATCATGCCCTGCATCGTTCGAGGCAAGGGGAGGCGCTATAGCTGGTCCATCGGGGAGGCCCCTCTTGAGGCTGTGGCCAATCGTGAGAAAAAAATGCCGCGCAACTACATCAGTCGTGACGGTTTTGGTATTACCGATGCAGCAAAAGACTATCTGACACCTCTTATTGCGGGAGAGGCCTACCCGGAATATCGCAACGGTTTGCCAAACTATGTCCGGTTGAAAAACATATCTGTACCTCGAAAACTAAAAATCCGCTTCAAATTGTTGTGAAAAACTCTGGGTAACGGTTAATTCTTCCAACGCGAACAAGATTTTGCCCGCTGTTATCTGTACACTTCGCGCCTTCTGAATTTTGTAACCCACCCAATGAATTTGAGGTAGAACCATGTACAGCAACAGTGAGTTTAATCGATGGCGCCGCCACCCTTGGCATGGGCTGCACGTGCGCGCGGATGACGCGCCCGAAGATATTGTGCAGGTTTACATCGAAATGACACCTTCTGACGTGGTCAAGTATGAGCTGGACAAAGCATCAGGCTTTCTGATGGTAGACCGACCTCAGCGCACAACATCAAGCCCACCAGCTCTCTATGGTTTTGTTCCGCGAACCTACTGCGCAGAAGAAGTGGCCAAGCGCTGCCCCGGAGTGGAGGTCGCCGACGGTGACCCACTGGATATCTGTGTATTTTCCGAGCGTCACATCACCCGCGCAGATATTTTGTTAAAAGCCCGAGTCGTGGGCGGCATCCAGATGATTGATGGCGGTGAAGCCGACGATAAGATCGTGGCAGTGCTGGAAGGAGACAATATCTGGGGGGATGTGCACGACATCGCTGACCTGCCCGCGATTAAAACCGAGCGCCTGCAGCATTACTTTTCCACCTACAAAATGATCCCAGGCAAAGAGAATAACGTTAAGGTGGATCTCGTTTATGGTCGTGAGGAAGCGCTCCGGGTCATTGCCGCTGCCGAATTAGATTACAAGAATCACTTCGGACATCTACACACGCAAGCCAAGGCGGGCGAGTAACTCTCAGGACACAATTCCCCTCTCGATATCACAACATAAAGAGGGGGGGATCTTACAACGAGACACTGGGACACCAATCTTCGGGTACAGCGACATACCGCGTCATGATTTGCGACAAATCTGCATCAATCTCCGCTTTTAACAGCATCTCCCCTTCAACCTCCTCAGCATCCAAACAAAAAGCCAGCATTGCGCCGCTAAACTGCGCAGCACACGCGACCGACAGCGGCGCATAACTCAAATGCCAGCGCTCCGGGGCGACACCACCGCGATCTATCCCGTAAGGTCGAAAAAATCCGTGTGACTCGCCTGCGGCTAATCGCGCATCCAGCCAACAGTGCAGCGGATCGAACACACCGCCCGCAGCGACTTCTGACGGGGATAACTGCAACGGATAATCTGGCGGCACGGCCGCAGAGTCGTACACATCCAGATCCGTACCCCAGTGATGTCGGGACGCGCCAGGGATGGCCGAAAAACGCAGGATCGCATGCAGCTGTTCCGCGCGGGACAGTCGTTCGATCGGCATAGGGCGACCCAGATCATCATGTATCGGCCGGGTGCCAGCGGCCTTGCCATTCCAGATGGTGAGTTGCCGGCAGAAAGATCGAAAGCTACTGGCGATCGACAGTTCAAAGCCAGCGTTACGAGCATCTAACTGCAGCGCCGTAAACGCACGAGCTACCTCGCTTTGTAAACGATGGCCGTTGGCGAGCGTGACAAGGTGCGTTTCATCTCGTCCTGTCAACTGCCTCCGATTTAGGGCCTTGGCCATAGATGGCATCTCCGCTGGAGCCGCTTAATTTCGGTATCGATCTTGGCACAATACCGCCTTATATTGAGTATCCTAGCGCGAACGTGATAAAAGCAATATGCATGCCACAGTCAGCCCAACACCTTAGCCAGACGCTCAACAGCAAGCTCCAGGCGATCCATGCTGGTGGTATAGGAGAACCGCACATGCTGACGGGCCAAGTTATGACCAAAATCCACACCGGGCGTCAGAGCCACGCCGTGCTCCTCCAGTAAATTCAGGCAAAATTGCTGGCTATCGTCGGTAAAGCGGCTGGCATCAGCATAAATATAAAAAGCCCCCTGTGGATTACAGGGCACCAAAAAGCCCAGTTCCTGCACCGCTGACAATAGGTAGTCCTTGCGCTGACCAAATATTTCCCGACGCTGCTCCAGTATCTCCCGCGTCCCGGGCTCAAAGCCTGCAAGCGCTGCATGCTGGGCCATGGTAGACATCGAGATAAAGAGATTCTGAGACAGCTTTTCCATCTCAGCCGTGGCCGCCTCTGGTGCCACCAGCCAACCTAGACGCCAACCCGTCATACCAAAATACTTTGAGAAGCTATTAATGACGAAGGCATCGGGATCGACCTCTAACACCGATGGCGCTGATCCGTCATAAACCAGCCCATGATAAATCTCATCTACCAGCAAATAGCCATTACGCGCTCGCACGGCACCCGACAGTGCTGTCAGTTCCTCCCGAGACAAGGCAGTGCCGGTGGGGTTTGCCGGTGAAGCCACCATGGCACCGATAGTATTGTCCTGCCAGTGGGCTTGAACCAATTCGGCATTGAGTTGGTAGTTGCTCTCAGCGCCCACCGGCACCAGCTGGCCACTTCCTTCCACCAGGCGCATGAAGTGTCGATTGCAGGGATAACCGGGATCGGTCATCAGCATGCCGTCACCAGGATTCACCAACAGTGCCGCAATCAATAACAGTGCACCGGAAGCACCTGGCGTAATGAGGATGCGTGAAGGTGCAACGTCCACGCCATAAACGTCAGCATAATGTCGCGATACCGCCTCACGCAGTTGTGGAATGCCGGCAGCCTGAGAATAGTGCGTCGCACCGCGCGCAAGAGCGGCCTGACCCGCGGCTACGATGGGCGACGCGGTAACAAAATCGGGCTCACCGGCCGCCATATGCACAATGTCGGCGCCGCCCGCTGCCAACTCCGTTGCTCGCGCCAGCACTTCCACCACCCTAAATGGCTCAATTTCAGCCATGCGTCGGGAAAATCCCCCTGGCCTATAAATGGATTTTGTCGAATCCGACATCGATAACCCCTGCTGTTGCAAGCGGACTATACTAGCAACTGGTGATTGGGTGCGATAGCAAGCGCGAAAAAGCGTAAGGAAACAGTGGCAGGACCTGCGGTTATCTGGTAGCTTCTCCGCCCTCGGATTTGGGACCCTCTTGGCAGCCCTTCCCGAAGAATTGTGGACATTGTCGAGTTACCTTTGCCTCATGGAAAAATAGCCATGCCTAGAGCAGCCAAAACAACCAAAACGACCAAAACGACCAAAACGACCAAAACGGCTAAGGTCGCTACTGCGACTAAAGCCGTCAAAAAAGTCAAAGCGCCCAAAAATTCAGGCGGTATTGAGTTCAATAACTTCGAGCCCTACAAACCGAAACGGGGCGAAAAGTATATGAATGAGCAACAGCGCGCGCATTTTAAGACGATCTTGCTGAATTGGAAGAGCGATTTAATGCAAGAAGTGGATCGCACTGTTAACCACATGAAAGATGAAGCTGCCAACTTCCCTGATCCAGCCGATCGAGCTACTCAGGAAGAAGAATTCAGCCTAGAATTGCGCACGCGAGACAGAGAGCGCAAGCTAATCAAGAAGATCGACTCCACCATGGAGCTGATTGATATGGACGATTACGGATACTGCGAGGCCTGCGGCGTAGATATCGGTATTAAGCGGCTTGAAGCTAGGCCGACTGCGACGCAATGTATCGATTGCAAGACGCTCGCCGAAATCAAAGAAAAGCAGGAAATGGGCTAAGTCCCGCGGGCGCTAACGATGCCCGACTCCAACGGACAGTACCGGGGGCGTTTTGCGCCCTCACCCACTGGCCCGCTCCATCTAGGGTCTCTGATTGCTGCCTTGGCAAGTTACCTAGACGCTCATCACTGCAACGGCAAGTGGCTAGTCCGCATGGAAGACCTTGACCCTCCCCGCGAGGAAACGGGCGCTGCCGACAGCATCCTCTACAGCCTGCAATGTCACGGCCTGCGGTGGGACGACAATATCCTGTACCAGAGCGCGCGCTCCTCAGCATACGCGTCTGCACTGGAGACTTTGTCTGATCGCGGCGACCTTTTTCCCTGTGACTGCACCCGCGCAACACTGGGCGCAAACGGCGCTTGTCAGGGCAGTTGTCGAACACCGCAGGCAAGCCTATCCAGCCCTGCCGCGATAAGAATAAGGATTCCTTATGCACAGGAAATTCTGTTCGTGGATAGACTGCAGGGCCCAGAACATACGTTGTTGGGTCAATCTTTGCAGGATTTTGTCATAAAACGAAAGGACACACTGTATGCCTATCAGCTAGCAGTGACCGTCGACGATGCCGCACAGGGTATCACCCACATAGTGCGCGGGTCCGACCTGCTTGACTCAACACCACGTCAGGTGTTCCTCCAACAACGTTTAGGTTACTCTACCCCTCGCTATTGCCACCTCCCAGTCATAACGACTGGACAGGGACAAAAATTCAGCAAACAGAACCACGCGCCGGCGCTGGACAATAGCATGGCTCGCAGTAACCTGCTCCGTGCCTTGCGCTTCCTGCGCCAGTGCGAACCTCCTGCCACGCTGGAGAGTGTCGAGCAATTGCTTATGCACGCGATCGAGCACTGGTCACTCGAGCAAGTGCCAGCCGTGCCATCAATTCCTGCCGCCAATATCGGGCTGAGTGTATGAACTTTACGCACAGCAGTCGCTTCAGTAATATCAATTGCCAGCGAGCGTTCCAGAGCTATTTTCATCAATACAACAACTATTGCTAACGGGGGGACTTGGACCATGTACATCAACCGATTCCTTTTGCTCATTGTCGGCGTTGTGTTGATTTTTTTCCCTGCGATAGAGAGCTGGGTGGTCAGCTCAGAAGTTGCCTGGTACCGACCATACCAGTTATGGCTTTTGATCGTAGCTGCAGCCTACTGGAACCAGCGCAAGAGATATCCAGATGACCTTTAGCCTGACTCAAATACTGCTGGTTATTGTTGCTTATCTTACCGGCTTGTTTGCAGTGGCTCATTTGGCCGACCGCGGTATCATCCCGAAACGTATTACTCACCACCCTGCCGTCTATGTCCTTTCTCTGGGGGTATTCGCTGGAGCAATGGCTAGCAATGGCGTGGTTGCCATGGCCCACCAGTACGGCTACAACTTTTTACTGTACTACCTTGGCGTAGTCTTAATGTTTGTATTACCCCTTGTCCTGTTGATGCCTCTGTTGCGACTGTGCAGAGTTTATCAACTCTCCTCTCTGGCAGACGTTCTGACTTTCCGTTTTCGCAGCCCTTGGGTCGGGTCTGCGGTGACCGTTGCTATGTGCATCACGCTGCTTCCGCTGCTGGCGCTCCAAATTCAGGCGGTCGCTGAGAGTATCCATATTCTTGCTGGCGACAGTGCAAGCGAGTCGTTCGGTGGGAACCGAAATAACCTGCTGGCATTTCTTTTTTGCGTCATCATCACTGTGTTTTCCATCCTATTCGGTACGCGCCACGTATCATCTCGGCACCGTAACACCGGTTTAGTGACTGCCATTGCGTTCGAATCGTTGGTTAAGTTAAGTGCTATGCTAATGCTCTTCTTCGCAGCGGTTTATGCCGTATTCGGAGGCATTACGGGGCTAGAACAGTGGTTGCTTGAAAATCCGCAGACGAGCAATCAACTGGCACAGCCTATTCAGGGCGACGATGCCCGCGCCTTGTTGCTGATCTTTTTCGCTGGTGCAGTGTGTATGCCCCACATCTTTCATATGGCTTTTGCCGAAAACAACGACAGCCGAGATTTGCGCAGTGCCACTTGGGGGCTCCCGCTCTATTTGCTATTGCTGAGTCTACCGATTCTTCCGGTGACCTGGGCGGGCATCAAGCTGGGCCACGAGTTACCTATGGACTATACGGGACTTGCTATTGGCATGGCCCTGCAGTCCGGCGCAATCACTACCGCCGCTTTTGTAGCAGGCCTATCCGCCTCGAGTGCCACTATTATCATCACGACACTGGCACTGGCCAATATGTGCCTCAATCATTTGGTATTACCTTTTAGTCCACTGCAAATCAATCGAGGGCAGGATATCTATGTTCAGCTCAAATGGCTTCGCAGGGCTCTGATTGCGATTTTGATTCTGGCCGGATATATCTTTTTTACCACGCTAAATGGCCGGCAGAGCCTCTCGCAACTGGCGTTGGTGGCGTTCACAGGCACACTGCAGTTTCTACCAGGCATCATTGCTACTCCCTATTGGCCCCGAGCGAACCGCACAGGCCTTCTCGTTGGGCTCGCCGGCGGACTAGGCTTTTGGTTCTTCTCAATGCTGTTACCGCTGTTCGGAGGACAAAGCCCGGAACTACTGACCTCGTTCTACACCATGGTGCTAGGTCACAGTAATAACGTGTCGACCGCCACTGCACTGGTTTCACTGGGAATCAATACGGCCTTGTTCATTGCCGTTTCGCTCATAACGAAAAGAAGCTCAGACGAGGAAAAAATTGCGGCGGAGATATACTCTATGGACGACCTCGCGCGCCCCACACGCCGAATATTGTCCGTCTATAGCCCGGCAGAATTTAGCCAGCGCCTAGCATTGTCTCTAGGCGAAAATACTGCAAAATCTGAAGTCGAGCGAGCGCTGAGGGAGCTGCAATTTTCACCCTCTGAGACCAGGCCCTATGCTCTGAGAGGCCTGCGCGCTCGACTAGAAGCAAATCTTTCCGGGCTACTGGGCCCATCCGTCGCCCACCGCATCATTGAAGGCCGCATTCCTTTCCTGCCCGGCGCGCATACCGACACCGAAGATATCCATCTGATAGAGCAAACCCTAGATCAGTCGCAACCTCACTTTACGGGTTTTGCGGCGGACCTGGATAATCTGCGCAGACACCACAGAGAAACGCTGGACAAACTGCCCATAGGCGCTTGCTCGATTAGTCCAGACGGCGAACTACTTATGTGGAATCAAAGTATGGAGCGAATCACCGGGATCGCGCCAACGGATATTCTGGGATCTTTATTAGGCGCGATACCCCATCCATGGGGCTCCATTCTTGAGGGGTTTCTGCGAGGAAACACTGAAACAATGATCAAAAAAGAAGTCGTGATGGACAATAACCCGTCACGCTGGATTGATCTGCATAAAACACTGATTAAAGACAACCACTATAGCAATACAGTCATCATGGTGGAGGACATTACCGACCTCGAATTACTCGAAGAAGAGTTACTACAGAATGAGCGCTTGGCATCCATTGGTCGCCTCGCCGCCGGTGTTGCTCATGAAATCGGCAACCCAGTCACTGGCATCGCATGTCTGGCACAAAATCTCGAGTACGAATCAGATCCAAAGGAAATCCGTCACATGGCGCAGGATATCCTCAAGCAAACCAGTCGCGTCACACGGATAGTAGAATCACTGATGAACTTTTCGCACACAGGTTCATATTTGGAAAAGACGACATTGGCGCCAGCCAACCTAGCAGACTGTGTGGACGAGGCCGTTCATCTGTTGGCGCTAGACAGAGAAGCCAAACCGGTACAGTTTGACAATCAGTGCGACCGGGAATTATTGGTCCTGGCAGATAGTCAGCGCCTGTTGCAGGTATTTATCAATCTGCTGGGAAACGCCAGGGACGCTTGTGACAGCGACGGGGAGGTCCATATACGGGCCAGCACAACGGGTGAACAGGTGCAAATTGATGTGGAAGACAACGGCAGCGGTATTCCACCAGGGCTACAAGCTCAGGTATTCGAGCCTTTCTTTACCACCAAAGACCCAGGTGTCGGCACCGGACTGGGTCTAGCACTGGTATTTAGTATCATGGATGACATGAATGGTAAGGTTTATATCACGAGCCCGGTGAGCCTTGGCGTTAAGTGCGGTACCCGGGTTACCTTACATTTATCCTCCGCCCGTTACGGGCCGGACTTGTCAATGTAACCTTAGGTAAGACGCATCTGCTCTCGTAGGCTGGAATATTCCACTGGAGAGTAGTATGTTGGGTAGTAATGACTCACAGGTAACATCGCATGCAAAAGATCCTCATTGTCGAAGATGAGCCCGTTATCAGGACTGCTTTGCGCCGTCTGCTCGAGCGGCACGACTTTCAGGTGAGCGAGGCCGGCTCAGTGCAGGAAGCGGAAAAAGATCACACTTTTAACGATTTTGACCTCGTCATCAGTGACTTGCGCCTCCCGGGCGCACCCGGTACCGACTTAATTAAAAAAGCGGGGGATGTACCGGTATTAATTATGACCAGCTATGCCAGCCTGCGATCAGCCGTAGACTCCATGCGTATGGGCGCAGTGGACTATATCGCTAAGCCGTTCGATCACGGCGATATGGTGATTGCTGTTCAGCGCATTATTGCCGATCACCCCAGCGGTCGCTTTGCGGAAGAGTCTGCGACTATCGACGGGAGTTCCCCTGCGATGGACGGCATCATCGGCAATTGTCCTTCGATGCGATTGCTCTTTGAGCATATCAAAAAAATGGCGCCAACTGACTCTACGGTGTTGGTGCTAGGTGAGACCGGGACGGGTAAGGAGTTGGTGGCGCGCAGCGTACACGAGAGTAGCCTGCGCGCGGATAAGATCATGATTTCGGTTAACTGCGCTGCCATTCCAGATACTCTTATCGAATCTGAGCTATTTGGCTACGAAAAAGGCGCGTTCACCGGTGCCAATGCAAGCCGCATGGGGCTGATTGAAGCCGCGGATGGGGGCACGTTATTTCTTGATGAGATTGGGGAGCTGCCTATGGAGGCGCAAGCGCGCCTACTGCGCTTTATTCAAGAAGGAGAAATTCGTCGAATAGGGTCGGTGCATTCACGTAAGGTCAATGTCCGCCTGATCTGCGCGACCCATCGCAACCTGCAAATTCTGGCGGCGGAGGGGCTGTTCCGAAAAGATCTATTCTATCGGATAAATGTCCTTTGTTTGGCGCTCCCACCCCTGAGAGAACGGGGCAAAGATATCCTGTATCTGGCGGAGCGTATGCTGGAAACTCAGACAGGACGTGCTGGGAAAGGCATTATGCGGTTGTCTCCGCGGGCCATTCAAGCTATTACAACTTACCAGTGGCCGGGAAATGTCAGAGAACTGGAGCACGCCATCGAACGTGCAGTCGTGCTCTCAAACAGTGAAGAAATCGACAATGAAGGACTCGGCATTGATCTCGAACTGGTCAACATCAACCGCATTCGTGGCCAGCAGAGCCTCAATACTGGGAATAACCCCAGTACCGTCAGGACAAATCACGATCCCGGAGAAGATCTGTCGTTGGAAGATTATTTTCAGCGCTTCGTATTGGAGCATCAGGACTCCATGAGCGAAACCGAGCTAGCGCAAAAGTTAGGTGTCAGCCGCAAATGCCTATGGGAGCGCCGCCAGCGATTTGGTATGCCTAGAAATAAGGGTAATGTGAATAATCGAGCCAAAATCACCGCTGTCGAGGAAAAATAACCGTTACCTGCGCCCGATCGCGCACCTCAATTAGGAGTATTTTGGTAACAAAAAGATCCTTCATACCAGTATTTGAACAACTCTAAAAACCACAATCCTCTGATTAATATAGATAAAATTTAGTTGGCATGGAATATGCAGTGTAATGTGCAGCAGACGAATAAAAATAATAGCTGCAGCAATAAAAATAATAAAGCTTGATATGGATCTGGATGGGGGAAGATATCTTCCCTTCATTTTTTTTGCTTATTACGCTAAGACTCAAGGCAATTGCCTGAAGGTTGACGGGGGGTATAGGTATTCAAACTCCCAGACGTCGTAAAGCAGTTAAAACTGACTATGCTTTGACCACCAAGATAAAAATAACAACACATACAAATAAGAATAATTTCTAAAGAGAGATCTGGATGGGGAAACATTGTTTCCCCTTTATTTTGACCTCATTTTGCTCGCCCAGCTGGCGGCACCGTGAATACTTCTGTGGTAATATAAAATGTCGTTAAACACCTTCAATAGGCTCTTATTCGTTTGGACATAATCCCTAGGGATCAACACTGTATATCCCGCAAAAATATCAGCGACGGCGCACTCAAGGTGATGTCGCGATTACGCAGTGGTGGATTTCAGGCCTATCTAGTCGGGGGCGCAGTTCGCGACCTGTTACTCGGCGGGCGGCCCAAGGACTTTGATATTGCAACGGATGCAACACCGGAAGCTGTCACGGGGCTGTTTCGCAACTCCCGCATCATTGGTCGTCGCTTTCGCATTGTGCACGTGCGTTTTGGTCGCGAGATCATCGAAGTAACCACCTTCCGCGGCCATCACGACAATAGACCAAAAGACAGCGAACAGAACGAAGCGGGAGGCAACCACTCACGGCAATCTGCCAGTGGCCTTTTGCTTCGAGATAACGTTTACGGCACGCTGGAAGAAGACGCTGCGCGACGTGACCTCAGCGTGAACGCTCTGTACTACGACTCCGGAAAATTCGAAGTGTTCGATCACCTGCGCGGCCTCAAGGATCTTGAGCAACGTACTATTTGTATTATCGGAATTCCAGAGCAGCGCTACACCGAAGATCCTGTGCGTATGTTGCGTGTTGTTCGTTTTGCAGCCAAGCTTGATTTCAGTATTGATCAACAGACGGCTGAAGCTATTCCTCACTGCGCCCACCTGCTCGCAGAAATCCCCGCTGCGCGATTGTTTGATGAATTCCTGAAACTTTTCCTCGCGGGAAGCGCCGCAAGAACACTAGACAAGCTTCTGGAGTACAACTTACTGCGATACCTATTTCCGAGCACCAGCAAGCGTATTCAGCAAGATGACAAAGCGTTGGCATTGGTCCAGGCGGCCATGGGGAATACGGACGAACGTATCGCCGAGGGCAAGCATGTGACACCAGCATTTATTTTAGCAGCGCTGTTGTGGCCAATTGTCAGCGAGCAATTTGAAGTCCTTGAGAACGGCGGTGACGCACCAATGGTGGCAATGCACAGTGCCGCACATAGCGCAATCGCCGAAGCCGTTAAACACATCTCTATTCCTCGCCGCTTCAGTCAGCCAATGCGAGAAATTTGGGAGTTTCAACTGCGCCTGCAACGACGGGCAGGTCGGAAAGCTGTAGAACTGATCGAGCACCGTCGCTTCAGGGCTGCTTATGACTTTCTACTACTGCGAGAGCAAGCCGGAGAAGATACCGGCGGACTCGGCATTTGGTGGACAGAGATTCAGGAGTTGTCGCAAGAGCAGCGTTTTGAAAAAGCGGCATCAGTGGAAGACAACCACAAGCGACCCAAAAGAATTCGGAAGCGTCGCCCCAACCCCGCACCGTGACATCCGTCTACATTAGCCTGGGTAGCAATTTATGCGGCCCTGAGAGTCAATTAAGTAAAGCAGTAGCCGCACTGGAACAACTGCAGCAAACACGTATTGAGAGGATATCAAGCATTTATCGCAGTGCAGCGGTCGGACCGGGTGCGCAACCAGATTACCTAAATATTGTACTGCTGCTTGCGACGAATCTCTCCCCGATAGCATTACTGGATGCCACTCAGCAGATAGAGTTGGATCAAGGCCGTGTGCGAAACATTCGGTGGGGAGCTCGCACCCTCGATATCGACCTGCTGTTATACGGCGATCTGCTGATAGATTCACTACGATTAACCGTCCCGCACCCGCGCATGAAACAGCGCAATTTCGTGCTGTATCCTTTGCGCGAAATCAGCGACACTAATTTAGTATTGCCGGACGGAAGTGATCTGGATACCTTATTGCTGCAGTGCTCAGAGCTCGACCTGATCAGAACTGAACACCCGCCACTGATTAATGAATACTCGCCAAGCGGGTAGCACAAAAGAGGCTATGCCTAATGCCGAACACACAGGCTATTAATGTAGATCTGAAAGGGCGTAAGCCACCTGCCTTCATCGCAGTGGAAGGCTCCATAGGCGTAGGCAAAACAACCCTCGCCAAGAAGCTGGCCGCCAGCTTCAACTATACTGTGCTGCTTGAAGAAGCTGAAGAGAATCCATTCCTAGAGAAATTTTATCAGCGTCGCACGCAGGGGGCTTTAGCGACCCAATTATTTTTCCTATTTCAACGAGCACAAAAGATTCAGGATATGCGTCAGACTGACATTTTTGAGCCCGCGCGCGTGACCGACTTTCTCATAGAGAAAGACCCCCTCTTTGCGAAGATCAACCTCGATAGAGACGAATATAAGCTCTACGACAAAGTCTATAAACAACTTACCATAGATGCCCCTAAGCCTGATCTTGTTCTTTACCTGCAGGCATCCACCGACGTACTACTATCACGCATCGAAAATCGCGGTTTAGCCATGGAGAGGAACATCGATAGGGGCTATCTGGAACGGCTAAACGAAGTGTACAGTGAGTTCTTTCTATATTACGATGACGCCCCTCTACTTATCGTTAACGCCAGCGAAATTGATCTGGCCAACAGCGCGGCAGATTACAAAGACTTGGTGAATTATTTGCTCGATATTCGCAGTGGGCGCCACTATTTCAACCCCACCTTTTTTAGATAGTGTTGCTACCTTACAGAACCTGAAGTAATGACAAAGAACCAGACAGGACGCTAGCCATGGGTAAAATTACGATTAGCACCCTGGATAAAATGAAAGCCAGCGGTGAAAAATTTGTCTGCATCACTGCCTATGACGCCACCTTCTCCCGCATTATCAGTGACGTAGGGGCAGAAGCCATTCTGGTAGGCGATTCTTTGGGCATGGTATTGCAGGGGCACGACAGCACCATACCGGTGACCATCTCCGATATGGCTTACCATACGCAGTGCGTATGCAGAGCAGAACCAAAATCATTGGTTATCGCGGATCTCCCTTTCATGAGTTATACCACTACACAGCAGGCTATGGAGAGCGCCACTCAACTCATGCAAGCGGGTGCGCATATGGTAAAAATGGAAGGTGGCACTTGGCTAAGCGACACCATCAGCAGATTGGTAGAGCGTGGAATTCCGGTGTGTGCTCACCTGGGCCTCACTCCACAATCTGTCAATGCGTTTGGTGGCTTCAAAGTTCAGGGGCGGACGCCCAAAGAGGCTAAGTCTATTTTGGCAGATGCCGTGGAAATTCAGGACGCCGGCGCGAGCTTGGTTGTACTAGAGTGCATCCCCTCGCATCTGGCGGCTGATATCAGTCGGAAACTAGACATTCCCGTCATTGGTATCGGTGCCGGGCGCGATACGGATGGGCAGGTTCTCGTTATGCATGACTTGCTCGGACTTTCACAACATACGGCACGATTCGTACAAAACTTCATGGAAGACCAAGCCAGTATTGCGGGCGGTCTTCGCGCCTTTGTCGACGCGGTCAAGTCGGGCCACTACCCGCGAGAAGAGCACACTTACAGCTGATCACCGGCTTACGTCGCTGCATTATTAGACATGTAGTGGGCGCTCACTTACAAGTGGGGTATAAAAACACAGTTACAGGCCTTTTAGTGCTTCTTTTCGTAACAAATAATGTGAATTATCCCTAAAAACACATTGCCGGGTGAGATAGGTTGAGGCATACTTTCTGATAATCGAAGAGTAAACTCCAGTTCAGGGCAAGGGTTAGAACCAGTGTTGTTTACTGGTTTAGCGTCATCATTCCGGACCTCAGGGATAAAGTAGATATGCGAACTTATAGCAGCAATGCTCAGTTGCAATCCGCTCTTCGCGGTTTTCGCCACAGTGGTCAGAGTATTGGTTTTGTGCCGACCATGGGAAATTTACATGAGGGTCATTTAGACCTCGTTCGAAAAGCTCGTCAGTTGTGTGACATCGTTGTTGTGAGCATTTTCGTTAACCCCTTGCAGTTTGGCCCTACTGACGACCTTGATGCCTACCCTCGCACACTAGCCACGGACAAAGAAAAACTATTTAGCGAAGGCGTTCAGGTGCTGTATACGCCTGGTGTAGAAGATATTTATCCTAAAGGGATGCAGGCTCAGACCCTCGTGCATGTTCCTGAGTTGGGTGACATGCTCTGTGGTAGCAGTAGACCAGGACATTTTGACGGCGTTACCACCGTCGTCAGCAAATTATTTAATATCGTACAGCCTGACATAGCGGTTTTCGGGGAAAAGGACTTCCAGCAATTGTCTATTGTCCGAAAAATGGTTAAAGATCTGTGCGTACCGATCAGCATCTTCGGCGTCGCTACCACCCGTGACGAAGATGGGTTGGCCAAAAGTTCTCGTAACGGCTACCTCTCCTTTGAGCAGAGGCGTATCGCGCCCACATTAAATCAAACGCTTAATAGTTGCCGCGAAGCAATCGCGTGCGGGTTTGACAATTTTTTTGAATTGGAATCACATGCGCGTATGAAGCTACTGCAGGCGGGGTTTGATCCAGACTACTTTGCAGTTTGCGATGCCCGCACTTTGCTTGCCGTTACACAAGACACTGAGGAAATCGCTATCTTAGCAGCCGCATGTCTGGGATCTACACGTCTCATCGACAACGTGAGGCTGTCGCTCAACCCCGTCTCCGATTGGGGCATGCTGGCTAGCGGCCACTAAACCCAAACCATTTTTATACTATTGTCATCGATCGGCTTGTACAACACAGCCGGATTAGTATTATTTTGTACTGCGCAAATGTAATAGGAAAAATCATATGCCTGTCTCTCTCACCCGCCCAGTGCCTGCGAATTTCAATGATGCCCACATAGATGCTCAACGCTATCGGGATATGTACCAACAGTCATTGGATAATCCTGACAGTTTCTGGGCAGAGATGGCTAATGCGTTTTTGTCCTGGGATCGAACATGGGACACCGTTGCCCGCTATGATTTCACCAAGGGTGATGCCCAATGGTTCGCTGGAGGCAAGCTCAATGTATCCTACAATTGCATTGACCGGCACCTCCCTGAGCGCGCTGACCAAACGGCACTGATCTGGGAAGGGGATGATCCGGCGGACTGCAAACACATTACCTATGCGCAATTGAAAGATCACGTCTGCAGACTGGCCAACACCCTAAAAGCTCGCGGTGTGCGAAAGGGCGACCGCGTGTGCATTTACATGCCGATGATTCCTGAAGCCGCTTTTGCAATGTTAGCCTGCACCCGCATTGGTGCTGTGCACTCAGTGGTATTTGGTGGATTTTCTCCAGAAGCCCTCAAAGATCGAATACTGGACTCAGACTGCCAAACGTTGATTACCGCGGACGAAGGCGTCCGCGGAGGTAAGAAGGTCTCACTCAAAGCCAATGCAGACAAAGCACTGGCGGACTGTCCCAATGTTCATACCTGTCTGGTTATAAAACACACCGATGCGGATATTGCATGGCAAGAGGACCGAGACATTTGGTACCACAACACAGTTGACGTTGCAGACAGCGATTGCGCACCTGAATCCATGGATGCCGAGGACCCTCTCTTCATACTCTACACATCAGGCTCCACGGGCAAGCCCAAGGGGGTGCTGCATACCACTGGCGGATACCTGCTGCAGTCCGCCATGACATTCAAGTATGTGTTTGACTATCGCGACGGTGAGGTTTTTTGGTGTACGGCTGATGTTGGGTGGATCACGGGCCACACTTATATTATCTATGGCCCACTTGCCAACGGCGCAATTTCTCTCATGTTTGAGGGTGTGCCTACGTATCCTGATGCAGGCCGTTGCTGGGAAGTGATCGATAAACATCAGGTAAGCATATTTTACACGGCACCCACGGCAATTCGCGCCCTTCACGCAATGGGCAATGAGCCCGTCACTCGCAGCTCACGCAAGAGCCTGAGGCTATTGGGTACCGTGGGGGAACCCATCAATCCGGAAGCATGGGAATGGTATTACAAAGTGATTGGCGACTCTCGCTGCCCCATCGTGGACACTTGGTGGCAGACGGAAACAGGTGCACATATGATTACGCCATTACCCGGAGCCATGGACCTGAAGCCCGGTTTCGCCAGCCTACCCTTCTTCGGCGTCGACCTAGCATTGTTAACTGAACAAGGCGTCGAAATTGAGGGTCCTGGCGCAGGCTACCTTGTGATCAAGTCATCCTGGCCGAGCCAGATTCGCAGTGTATATGGCGACCACCAACGCATGATTGACACTTATTTTAAGCCCTACCCCGGCTACTACTTCACCGGAGACGGTGCCAGTCGTGATGAGGATGGCTATTATAGAATCACCGGCCGCGTGGATGATGTACTCAATGTCTCCGGTCACCGCTTGGGTACTGCCGAAATCGAAAGCGCCCTCGTCCTGCACGCATTAATTTCTGAAGCTGCCGTGGTGGGCTATCCTCACGACATCAAAGGCCAGGGCATATACGCCTACGTCACACCCATGCAGGGTATCGAGCCGTCCGAAAAATTACGGGCAGAGTTGGTGGCCTCATGCGCGGCAGAAATCGGATCCATCGCCAAACCCGACATCATTCAGTGGGCACCCGGGCTACCCAAAACCCGCTCAGGAAAAATTATGCGCAGAATCCTGCGTAAAATTGCTGAAAACGAGCTGGATAACCTCGGCGATATCAGCACCCTAGCCGATCCGTCTGTGGTGGAAAATCTGGTGAAAAATCGACCGTCCTGAGCCGCCACTGCATGCTATGCCATCCTCATTGGGCCTGAGAATGAAGGGAAATTTTGATAAAAAAAGGGGTGTGCCTAACAGCACACCCCTTTATCAGGCCAAAAAGGCTTAGATGACGATTTACTCAGGCGCTTCCTGAGCCGGCACTGCCTCAACAGCAGAAGCCTCGTCTTCCAGTAGTTCCTTGATAGAAAGCTTGATCCGGCCACGCTGATCTACATCCAGTACTTTGACACGAACCACCTCACCTTCCTTAAGATGATCAGACACATTCTCCACACGCTCATTCGCAATCTGCGAAATGTGTACTAGCCCATCCTTACCAGGCAGGATATTAATAAAGGCACCGAAGTCTACGATACGAGCAACCGTTCCTTCATACACGGCTCCAATTTCCGCTTCTGCTGTAATCTCTTCCACCAAAGCCACTGCGGCATCTCTCGAAGCCTGGTCCTGACCAAAGATACGCACAGTACCATCGTCATCAATATCGACAGTCGCACCAGACTGTTCAGTGATTGAACGGATCATAGCACCGCCTTTCCCGATGATATCCCGGATTTTATCGGAATCAACTTTGAGTGTGGTCATGCTCGGTGCATTTTCAGATGTTACAGTCCGCGCTGTAGCCAGCACTTCATTCATCTGTCCCAGGATGTGCAAGCGGGCAACCTGTGCCTGCTCCAATGCGACTTCCATGATCTGCTCGTTGATGCCTTCAATCTTGATATCCATCTGCAGAGCTGTCACACCCTCTGCAGTTCCTGCCACTTTGAAGTCCATATCACCGAGGTGATCTTCATCGCCCAAGATGTCGGTAAGTACCGCAAACTGGTTGCCTTCTTTTACCAAGCCCATAGCGATGCCGGCAACGGGCGCTTTCAAAGGCACACCTGCAGCCATCAATGCCAAGGAACCTACACAAACCGAGGCCATGGAGCTAGAACCGTTAGATTCCGTGATCTCCGATACAACACGAATCGTGTAGGGGAAATCCTCGTTGCTAGGCAGAACGGCGGTTAGGCCGCGACGCGCCAAACGGCCATGACCCACTTCGCGACGATTCGTAAAACCAACGCGACCTGCTTCACCCACAGAGTATGGAGGGAAATTATAGTGCAACATAAAGGGATCTCGACGCTCACCTTCCAACGCATCGATGATCTGCGAGTCACGCGTAGAACCGAGTGTTACAGCACCGATTGCCTGTGTCTCGCCGCGCGTAAACAGCGCACTACCGTGAACTTTGGAGAGCACGTCAACCTCACACGCTATGGGTCGCACAGTGCGAGTATCACGACCATCAATACGCGGTTCACCGGACAAAATACGCTTGCGAACCAAACTCTTTTCAAGCTTCTTGAAGATGTTCTTCACTTCGTCTGCAGAAGGTCCGCCTTCCACAACAAGAGCAGCGATTGCGGCGGCGCGGATTGCACTGACACGCTCGTAACGATCTGCCTTCTCGGTGATACGGTATGCTTCACCCAGATCAACTTTGACCTGATCTTCAACAGCCGTCATTAATGCTTCATCGACACCTGCAAGTTCCCACCCCCAGCGAGGTTTGCCCGCTTCGGCAACCAATTCATTGATGGCCTGAATCACTGCCTGCATTTCCTGATGTGCAAACAAAACTGCACCCAGCATTTGGTCTTCGCTCAATTCCTGCGCCTGAGACTCAACCATCAATACCGCATCCTTCGTGCCGGCAACAATCATGTCTAGCTTGCTGTCTGCCAACTGCGCATAAGTAGGATTAAGGAAATAACCTTGAGCCTCATTAAAGCCAACCCGCGCTCCGCCGATGGGACCATTGAATGGGCAACCCGAAATTGCCAACGCAGCAGACGTACCAATCATCGCGGGGATATCGGGGTCAATATGCTTATCCGCAGACATAACAGTACAGATAACTTGTACTTCGTTCATGAAGCCCTTTGGAAACAAAGGGCGAATAGGACGGTCAATCAGACGAGACGTCAGTGTTTCTTTTTCACTAGGACGTGCTTCGCGCTTGAAGAAGCCACCGGGTATCCTGCCTACTGCATAAGCTTTTTCTTGATAATGAACTGCCAGCGGAAAGAAATCGCGACCTGGTCGCTCGGTTTTTTCCGCAACCACGGTGCACAACACAGAAGTGTTCTCAACCGTCACCAAGACCGCCCCACTCGCTTGACGAGCAATACGACCGGTCTCCAAAGTGACCGTCTGGCCACCGTACTGGAATGTTTTAGTTACTGGATTCACTTTAATTCTCCAATTCTCAGAATGACACCGAGGCGTTCCCATGAGCGCCCCGGCAAGGGTGTGGCCTATCTACGGAGGCCAAGTCGCTTAATCAGATCACTGTAACGCGGAACACTTTTGCGCTTGAGGTAGTCCAGCAACTTACGACGCTGGTTAACCATCCGAATCAGACCTCGGCGGGAGTGGTGGTCGTGTGAATGCGCTTTGAAGTGCCCCTGCAGCTGCTCAATGTTCGCTGTCAGCAGTGCTACCTGTACCTCTGGGGAGCCTGTATCACCTTCGGCCACCTGATACTCTTTTACAATCTCTGCTTTCTTTTCTACATGTAATGCCATTGCTCTTTCCTTTTGCTTAATCTGCCTTAGGTGGCGCACCACCCGTCATTAATAGAAGAGCCTGTCCGTGCAGATTTACAGACAGGTTCGCGTCACCTCTCAGTGACAATCAGGCGACGTGGCGCTACGCGTCCGTCATCCAACATTTCTCCAACACCCAAAAACTCTCCAGAGTCGAGCGCGACGCGCACAATACCATCTCGTGGCGCATTTGACACCATTACCGGCTGACCCTGGCGCATGTAAAAACCGCTGGATTCACTAAGGAGAACTAGCGGCAGTAAGCCCAAGGCGGAATCCGTGGGTAATAATAATTTGTCCAGCTCGCCGGGCTCACCGGTGCCCTTCAGTCCCTCAAGGGCGCTCAGCGTTATACTCTGATCAATACCAAACGGCCCGGCCCTGGTTCGCCGCAGCGCGCTAACAAAGGCACCGCAGCCGATTAAACGGCCTAGATCCTCCGCTAGCGACCTCACATAGGTACCCTTGCTGCACTCCAGATAAATATCCATCTCAGGCCTTTCACCACCGCGGAAAGCGCGCAGCTGCAACGTCTTAATCACTACAGAGCGTGCTTTACGCTCTACTTCTAGGCCCTTTCGCGCTAACTTATAAAGCGGCTGTCCGCCCTGCTTAATGGCAGAAAACATCGAAGGGATCTGTTCTATCTCGCCCTCAAAAGCTTGTAATGCTGTAACAATCTCACTTTGCGTGACGTCGCTGGCATTGTTGTTTTCCAGCACCCGCCCTTCTGCATCACCCGTATCGGTGACTGTCCCCAACACAAATGTACTCTCGTAGGCCTTATCTGCGTCCAGCAGATACTGAGAAAACTTGGTCGCCTCACCGAAACATAAAGGCAACACGCCAGTAGCCAGCGGGTCGAGGCTGCCAGTGTGGCCAGCCTTGGCAGCCTCATAAAGCCGCTTAACGCTCTGCAATGCATGATTCGAGCTAACCCCTAGAGGTTTATCTAGCAGAAGAATGCCATCCACAGGGCGCCCGCGGCGAACCCTAGCCACCCGCTAGCTCTTCGACTCGTCATCATTGTGCAGGCCTAACTCTCGGTCTGCGTCCGTCGCGCGCTGGATCAAATCTTCCAGACTACGACCGCGACCCACACTGCCGTCAAAATAAAACCGCAGGTTCGGCACCGTGCGCATATTGCTGTCCTTAGACAGCTGACTGCGCAAAAATCCAGATGCCTTGTTTAGCGCCTCGGTAGACTCGCTCGCATCCTCACTAGAATCACTGTCCAGAGACGTGTAGTAGACCTTGGCATGGCCAAGATCACGACTCACGTCGACGCCAGTAATGCTGACCATACCAACGCGAGGATCTCGCACTTCATGCTGAATCAGTAACGCCAACTCTCGCTGCAGATAGTCAGCAACGCGTTGTGTTCTGGCATATTCTTTAGCCATTAATTACACTCATTACAGCACCGCTTACAAAGAGCGAGCTATCTCCTTGACTTCATACACTTCGATCAGATCACCGGCTTTGACATCAGTGTAATTTTTCACGCCGATTCCACATTCTGTGCCATTACGCACCTCATTGGCGTCATCCTTGAAGCGGCGCAATGATTCCAGCTCACCCTGATAAATCACCACACTGTCGCGCAGTACTCGGATCGGCTTGGAACGATGGACGGTGCCCTCGACCACCATGCAACCGGCAATCTGGCCAAACTTAGGCGAACTGAATACATCTCGAACCTCGGCAATACCAACAATATTTTCTCTTAATTCAGGTGCCAACATGCCTGTCAGAGCTGCCTTAACATCGTCAATCACATCATAAATGACATTGTAATAACGCATATCAATGACTTCAGCTTCCACTAACCGTCGCGCGGCATTGTCCGCTCGCACATTGAAACCAAACACAACCGCACTGGAAGTGACCGCCAAATTAATGTCCGTCTCAGTGATGCCACCGACACCGCCAGTGACAATATTCACCTGAACCTCTTCGTTCCCGATCTCGAGGAGAGCCGACTGAATTGCCTCCAGAGAGCCTCTAACATCCGCTTTGACCACAACGTTGAGCGTTTTTCTACCCACTGCGGTCATGCTATCAAACATGTTATCCAGTTTAGCGGCCTGCTGGCGCTGTATTTTCATATTGCGCGTCTTTTCCTGCCGGAAATCGGCGACTTCACGAGCGTGCTTTTCACTCTCGACAACAGCAAACAAGTCACCCGCCGCAGGAACAGCATCCAGACCCAAAATTTCGACTGGTATGCTGGGGCCAGCCTCATCAATTACCTGACCGTTTTCATCCAACATGGCGCGCACTCGCCCGAACTGCAGACCGGCAAGAACGATGTCGCCCTTGCGCAGTGTGCCACTTTGAATCAGCAGAGACGCGACAGGTCCGCGCCCTTTATCCAAGCGGGATTCAATCACGATACCTTGTGCAGGTATGTCTCGAGCAGCGGTCAGTTCCAACAGTTCTGCCTGCAGCAATATCGCATCGAGCAGACCGCCCACGCCTTCACCGGTTTGAGCCGAGACGTGGATAAACTGTGTATCTCCTCCCCACTCTTCAGGAATAACATCCTTAGCAGCCAATTCGCTCTTAATACGCTCAGGATCTACGCCCTCTTTATCGATTTTGTTGACCGCCACAATAATGGGCACATTGGCAGCCTTGGCGTGTTTAACGGCCTCTTCAGTCTGAGGCATAACGCCATCATCTGCAGCGACGACCAAAATCACAATATCGGTACTCTTAGCTCCACGTGCTCGCATCGCTGTAAACGCCGCGTGCCCCGGCGTATCGAGGAACGATATCATGCCGCGATCGGTTTCTACGTGATAGGCACCGATATGCTGAGTAATACCCCCAGCCTCACCCGACGCCACCTGGCTTTTACGAATGTAGTCGAGCAATGATGTTTTACCGTGATCCACATGCCCCATTACCGTAACCACTGGCGCGCGAGACTCTTCAGTACCCTCGCGCTGCGCCAAGGCTTCTTCCAGCTTTTCCTCCAACGCATCGGCGCTGACGAGTTTGAAGCTGTGTCCAAACTCTTCGACCAATAATGTTGCAGTATCCTGATCAATCATCTGATTGATATTTGCCATCACACCCAGTTTCATCAATTCCTTAATGACGGCTCCGGTCTTAACTGACATCTGCTGAGCAAGATCGGCAACGGAATTCATATCCATAATTTCGACTTGCTGCATTTTTCTTTCCGTTGGCATTTCAAACCCGTGTTTGGAATGTTCTTCGTGCGAGGTTCTGATTTTCTTACGACCACCGCGGCGGCGGCCTGCACCCTGCTCAGAATCCAAATCTGCCAGCGACAAATTGTGATTACGCTGCTTGCCCCGACCAGAAGGTGAGTTACGAGCCAATTTATTACGTGGCTTACGGCTATCATTATCCCCGCCGGGTGCGGCCGATGGCACCTCATGAAGACGCTTCGGTCTCTTGCCAGCCTCTTTGGCTTTCTCCTCGCTGGCAACCAGCGTCTCAGCTTTTATTTGATCTTCAGCTGCCTTGCGTGCATCAGCTGCATCTCGACGGGACGCGGCTTCATCGGCTTCCTGAAGCTTGCGGCGAGCCGCTGCTCGCTGCCGCAGCACCTCTGGGTCCAAATTAGCAGGATCTTCCGCGCTGGACTCTAACTCTGTCACCGCCGCTGCGAGTTGCTCACGCTCAGCTGCGGCGGCTTCCTTAGCCTCTAATTCCGCTGCAGCCTGCACAGAGACATCTTCTACTTCTACTATTGCCTCCTGCTCGAGTTCAGCCAAATCACCATCAACGGGCACCTCTAAATCGACTAATTCTTCAGAATCGCGTTTTACATACGTACGTTTCTTTCGCACTTCCACATTGACAGTTTTTCGACCCTGCGATGCGGAGGTACGTAACGTACTAATAGTTTTTCGCTTTAATGTAATGCGCCTGGGGGCGTCCGCTGGCTCTCCATGACTTTGCTTCAGGTAAGTCAGCAGTGTCTGCTTATCCTCATCGGACACAGCTTGTTCTGCATCCGTGTGAGGCAATCCCGCTTCTCTCATCTGTGTCAACAGGCGTTCCGAGGAGGCGCCTACCACTTCAGCGAGCTGCTTTACTGTCACCTGACCCATTCAATACTCTCCTTGGTATCCTGTCGTAGTGCAATTAATCGTGCAATCTCAGGCTACTCTTCTGCCTCTGCGAACCAGGGTGCCCGTGCCGTCATAATCAATTCACCGGCACGTTCTTCGGTCATTTCCGGGATATCCATGAGATCATCCACAGCCTGCTCTGCCAGATCTTCCATCGTTACAACCGCACGACCGGCCAGAATATAGGCCAAATGGCGATCCATACCTTCCATAGTTAATAGATCATCGGCAGGCTCATGAGAGCCTACCTCCTCCTCAGACGCAATGGCCTGCGTCAGCAATGCACCCTTAGCTCGCGCACGTAATTCCTCTGCAATATCTTCATCGAATCCCTCAATGGCAGTCAATTCTGCCAGCGGCACATAGGCCACCTCTTCCAGCGTGGCAAAACCTTCTTCGACCAGAATTCCCGCCACATCCTCATCAATATCAAGTGCATCAACGAATACCTGAATCACTTCAGTCGACTCTGCTTCCTGCTTCTCAGCCGCATCCTCAAGACTCATGACGTTAATGGTCCATTCGGTTAGCTGAGCCGCCAGACGCACATTTTGGCCAGAGCGGCCGATCGCCTGAGCCAGATTGTCTTTCGATACAGCAACGTCCATGGTCCGATTGTCCTCGTCCACCACAATGGACTCAACTTCCGCAGGCGCCATGGCATTAATCACCAATTGTGCGGGGTTGTCATCCCACAGCACGATATCGACCCGCTCGTTGTCGAGCTCGTTGGAGACCGCTTGTACGCGCGATCCGCGCATGCCCACACACGCACCCACTGGATCGATACGCTGATCGTTGGTTTTTACGGCGATTTTCGCACGAGAACCCGGATCACGCGCTGCGGCACGAATTTGAATGACTTCCTCCGCAATCTCTGGCACCTCGATTTTGAACAACTCTATTAGCATTTCTGTACACGAACGGCTCACAATTAACTGCGGCCCTCGAGGTTCTGTACTGATTTCCTTGAGAATAGCGCGAACCCGATCGTTTACCCGGAATGTCTCGCGACCCACCAATTGATCACGAGGTAGCAGACCTTCGGCGTTGCTACCCATATCAATAATCACATTGTCGCGCGTCACCTTTTTTACAGTGCCGGCAATAAGCTCGCCGACGCGACTCAAATACTGGTCAACAACCTGTGCTCGCTCAGCGTCGCGAACTCGCTGAATAATAACTTGCTTCGCGGTCTGTGCGGCAATGCGGCCAAAGGCGATGCTCTCAACCTCTTCCTCATAAATATCACCGGGCTTGAGATTTGGGTCCTGCTCTATCGCCTCCTCGGTCGTGAACTGAGTACCCAGCAAGGCCATTTCATCGTCTGGCACCACTAGCCAGCGACGCGTGGAAACATAATCGCCTGTAGTGCGATCAATCGTGACTAAAATGTCCGCATCTTCGTCGTAACGCTTTTGAGTCGCTGTTGCCAACGCCAGCTCTATCGCTTCAAAGATTATGTCCTCAGACACGCCCTTTTCGTTAGAGACAGCCTCAGCTACCAACAGAATTTCTTTCGTCATCTCAAGCCTCGCCAATTCAGTTGCCGCGTTTAAATGCGGGGTTGTACCCGCGCTTTTTCGATCGCGCCGTAAGGCAACAATAGCTCGTGATCATCGATCTGAATCACCACTTCATCGCCCTCAATACCTTTCAAAACACCCTTGAACCTGCGCCGCCCTTCAAAGGCACTGCGTAAACGCAACTCCACCGTCTCACCCACGTAGCCCAAATACTGCTCCAGTTTGAACAACAGGCGGTCCATACCGGGGGAGGAAACTTCTAGCGTATATTCCCCGCTGATCGGGTCTTCAACATCTAGAATGCTACTCACCTGTGCACTGACACCAGCGCAATCATCTACTGAGATGCCTGCAGGGCTATCGATAAAAACACGCACAATACTGTGCCTGCCCTGCGGTGTGTACTCCACACCCCATAACTGGTAACCCAGTGCAGCCACACTGGGTTGCAACATCTGCGCAATCTGCTGATCTTTGCTCGCCACCGCCGGTTCTTTTCTCCATGTACAAAAAAGCCCCTAAAGAGGGGCTTTTCATTTCACACTGTAGTTAGAATCTAACAGTGCTAATTGGTAGCGGGGGCCGGATTTGAACCGACGACCTTCGGGTTATGAGCCCGACGAGCTACCAGGCTGCTCCACCCCGCATCAAAACTTTCTCGATTGTGACAGGCCCCTTGGCACTGACACTAGAAACTCTGCTTGTTAGAGCTCCAATTTCGAGGAGATGCATTATAGGTAGGCCCACTACCCCGGTCAACCTTGAGAAGACCGAAAAACAGACTAATTTTGTAAGCGATGGGGAATTTTAGGTCACAGCACCCTAGAGCCTATTAGCGAGTCACTTAATCGGTTAGCGTCCATCACGACTAATGCGAGGTAGAATCGACCCGAAAGCCTGCCGTGGCGTCAGTATCGTGTGCCCTATGGCCTCTGTTGCCTCCACGGGAGAACCGTGAACTTGCCGCAGATGATGTATTGGGCAGACAGGCACAGGGGATAGAGGGCGAGCTTGATAAAGAATAGGTCTATAAAAAAACTATTAGGATGCGCAATGTCTAAGCCGAATATTTCCATTCCGACACCATATATTATGGTGAACGCAACCATATAGACCAAGCATACAAACCCTACCCAATTTAGCACAGCCTGCAACCGCGCGACCATAACGTGACTCCATAAATGAGAAACACAAGTCTAGCAGACATACCCTCGCGCTAAGATCCCTTTTCTCAAAATCAGCTTTTAAAGCGTCAGAAATTGTCTTGGGGATAAGACCAGTCGCAGACACCAGTGCCCCGTTACCATCAATGGCGCAATACGGCTGCAAATGCGCCGCTGTTACAAATGAACAATGCCGACTCGATGCTCGCAACCACAGGCTCGAGCACCTTCGCCGACTAAATCCGACAAGACAATAGGCTCGACACGAACGCTTTACTCTCTTTATACTCGTCTTATTGTCTTTTCCGATTGATTTTCGGACTTAAGCTGGGAGAGACAGACGTGTATTTGATGTGATGCCAGATTTTCTGCGGGCGCTTCGAGGCTGCTTCGACGCCTTCCATTGCTGAAACCAAAGCGATCGCCGTACCTTACGGCCGATCTATTAACAAAGGGAATGATCAACATGCCTCAGCACCTCAAGCGATTCAGCGCTATTTTTTTCGCGCTGGCATTTTCGGTGCTGGCTTTAGGCTGCAGCGATGAGCCTTCGGTCGCTGCGGCGAACACTCCTGAAAAGGTCGCCAATATGGGGCCAGCGCCCGGCACATCGGCTACTTACACCAATGAAATTCAACCGCTGTTTGACAATCGCTGTATCGCATGTCACGGCTGCATCGGTTCGCCCTGCAATGTGAAGCTTTCTTCTTTTCGGGGCGTCGAGCGCGGGGGTTTTGGGAAAAACCCCTACTCGTTGCATTTTGAGGCCGTTCCGCGAACAGGAATGGACGCTCACGCAACAATTGAGGGGTGGCGCAAGGAAGGTTTTTACCCTGTAGTGTCACGCGGAGACAGCGCGACCGAAAATCTAGCCGGATCTATGATCTCACAGCTCGTAACAGTAGGGCACCAAAACAATCAGCCCGGCTTTTCACGAGAAGCCTTAATGTCATCGTACACCGAACGTTACAAGCATGCCTGCTCTAGCACATCCGACGCTCTTGGATCCCATCTAAAGGCCAATCCCGCCGCGGGTATGCCCTATGGCCTTCCAGCCTTGAATGACGTCCAGTTAAGTCAGATAAAGCAATGGACTTCCGCCGGCTCACCTGGACCGACCGAAGCGGAACTGTCGAAAGCTTCGGCACTGGCCAACCCGGAAGTGATCGCTCGCTGGGAGACCTTCCTTAATCAGCCCGATGCGCAGCATCAGTTAGTCTCACGGTACATCTTTGATCACGTCTACCTCGCAACGCTCGCGTTCGACGAGAGCCCGGGCGAACTGTTCAAGCTGGTGAGGTCACAAACCCCCGGGAATTCAATCAAAGACGCCGTGGCCGGGAAAGCCACGCCGAAAGTCGTGGTGATTGATTCTCCGAAGCCTTATGACAACCCGATGGTGTATGCAGATGTGGATCAGTTCTATTATCGACTCCAGAAGATGACGTCTAGACCTGTTCAGAAAAATCATTTCGTTTGGCAGCTTGCACAGAATGATATTGCTCATTTGGAATCGACTTTTTTTGACAGGAAATGGGCGAAAGCCGAAGACTTTGATGCGCCCTGGGACGTTGGCAATCCGTTCGTCATGTATCAAGCCATACCATCGAAATCTCGGTATCTGTTCTTAATCGAGAATTCCGCGATTATCGTGGCTGGAATTACGTCAGGGCCGGTTTGCCTGGGCCAGACCGCGACTTACGCGGTTAAAGACCAGTTCTGGGTTTATTTCATGGATCCGGATCATGATGTATCAGTGCTCGATCCGCAATTGGGGCTTGGCGATTGGGAGGCATTGATGGACCGTTCGCCCGCTGCCAATGAAACCTACGACGTCGCTTATGGGAAAGCGGTGCAGCGACTGTTTCCGGACGGCTACACGATTGATGCACTGTGGGATGGCAATAAAACCAACAAGAATGCCTGGCTCACCATTCTTCGCCACGAAAGCAACACTTGGGTCATGCCCGGGCGACAGGGGGGCATTCCCCGCAGTCAGTGGGTGATGGGATTCAGTGGGTTTGAGCGCATCTATTACGACACCGTAGCGCACTTTGAATACTGGGGAAGCGATACCGGAAAACTCGAGACCGTCGGCTTTTTTAATTTCCTACGTCAGGAATTTGAGGATGATTTCCTGTTGTTTCTCCCTAAAAATATGCGTGTTAAAATTCGACAGGGCTGGAGTAAAGGCGTTGGCGACGTAGGGCTTCACCTGACAAGCTTCGCTGCGAAAGACCAACCGTCCCCTATTAAAAATAATGATCCCACCCATCCGCTTGTGGGCGTGGTCAGCGCAATTGAAGCCCACATGGGTCCCACCATTACTGGACCCATTGATCATTTCAATCCCTGGGTCAAAACGCCTTATTCCTTTGAGAAGGGTGTTACTAATTTCGACGAGTGGATCGAGGCCGTGGCAACGATGACCGTTACCACTGACTATCAGTTTCCGCGCTATATGCCGAGCATGGTTATCATGAAGGTTAACCAGGGGAAGGAATCTCGGCTCTACACACTGGTAGCGAACCGTGTCTATCAAACCCAATACACGATTGTCTTTCAAAATGGAGTCGAACTTCCTGACCTTTATACCATGAGTGTCTATCCCGACGTGGTGGGTGGCTTCCCCAACCTTTTTATGGAAATTGACATCGAGCAAGCCTCTGATTTTATTCAGGAGCTGCGCAACGTGAAGTCGCAAGCTGATTTCATAGAGTTTCGAGATCGCTACGCGGTACTGCGCAACCAAGCTAATTTCTGGTCGACCTATGATTGGTTTAACGACTGGAATTTCACCTATCGAAAGCAGGATGCCGGTGTGTTCGATCTTTCTTATTACGACCTACTTGATTCCGTGTATTAATAAGCCTCGGCCGCCGTAGGCCGGTTACCTCTCTGACAAGCTAGCCACAGTTCTTGTAGCGTTTCGCCAAACACTCGCGGCTCAATACCTGTGCTTTTGATGTGTCGGCAGGCGTCATTCCGTCATTAATTCTGTCTTTAAGCGTCTTCGCGTACTCATGACCTTGCTCTGCAGCTAGGTTTATCCACATATACGCAAGCATATTATCCTCGGGCACGCCCTCGCCCTTGGCATACATAAGGCCCAGATTGAGTTGGGCTCCCGCAGCCCCTTGCTCTGCCGCTTGGGCATACCACTTTAAGGCGGCAGCATCACTCTGAGAGACGCCGTCACCGAACCTATACATGTTACCTAGATTGTACTGCGCATCGACATTCCCTTGCTTTGCTGCTTTGAGGTACCACTTCGCAGCGGTGGCATCATTCTGCGACACACCATTACCGTTGTCATACATGTTACCCAGATTGGATTGGGCCTGAGCATCTCCTTGCACTGCAGCCTTGGTATACCATTTTGCAGCAGAGGCATCATCCTCAGCCACACCTTCACCGAACCTATACATGTTCCCCAGATTGTACTGCGCATCGATATTCCCTTGCTCTGCCGCTTTGGTGTACCACTGAGCAGCAGTAGCGTCATTCTCAGGCACGCCGTCACCGTAGTCATACATGAGGCCCAAATTGTTTTGAGCCTGCGCATACCCTTGCTCTGCAGCCTTGGTGTACAACCTGGCAGCAGTCGCATCATCTTCAGGAACACCCATGCCCTCTGCATACGCAATGCCCAAATTGGATTGAGCCCATGCTTCACCCCTTGCAGCAGCGGCTCTGTATTCAGCAATTTTTGCAGGGGACCAATCGTCAGCCTTTGCAACGGTGGCAATTGTATACGTCATGGCAGCTGTGACACACAACACACCAACCCATCCCATTAACGCAATACTTCGCTGTTTAACGGTTCCGCCAACATTTTTCATCTTTAGCTTCCTAACGCTCAGTGCTTGTCATTTGCACCGACTGAATGCAGACCACAAATATACAGGATTCAAGGCTGCTCAACAGAGTCGAAACGATTAAAATAGTGACCTGTCCCGAATTACGCTGCTTGGATCCGCACTGTTTTAATAACGGTAAGCAACTGATTATTATATGTTTATTGTCTTACGCGTTGGTTGTATAGCGTGCCAAAGGCGGGAATCGAAGCCTCTAACCGTTTAAACACAGCTATGTGAGGCACAGCGGAATCTCTCCGGCTTCTGTCCCTCGTACCCAGCACCTTCTAAAGAGATAGCCTTACGCTCTCATTTTATCGCTCATCGGTTTCCATTCTATTCTGACTGGATGGTCGGTGATTGAGTCAGCACCACTGATTTCCACATAGTACCCATTCCTGTCGTCGGTGCGCTGTGCTAATGAGGCCAGGTAATCCTCTATTCTCGTATAGCTTTGCTTGATCTGATCAACATCGATTTTTTCAGGCTTATGCGATTCTATAAACTGCTGTGCTGCTTCGTTGATATACATGAGACTATGTCCTTGTAATACTGGTATTTGATGTTCGTTAGCATTCAGTCGTGTCCAGTAGCGATCGTGCAGATAATATCAGAACCGCTTGAGCCACGGGGCATGATGTAATGGAAGTAATAATCCGACGGGCTGAGGAGGGGTTTTGTGCCCTGAACGTAGGCCAACTTATGCCAAGTCCATACGGTAGGGAGCACAAAGCCCTGCGCTGCGGTGGTGCCGAAGGCGGACACTAACTATAGCCCTGTGATACCTTGACTTTCAAAGGGCGTTATCATCATATGGTATATATAAAGTGGCGGCCACAGAAGAATTTGAAGCTTCGACCTACCGAACACAGGCTAAGACAAATATCGACTGCACCTCTGAACTGTTGGCGAACCGTCGTCCCAACTGTCTGCAGCGATCACTGATTTGGGGTTGCTTTGTCTGATTAAATGAGAATAATTGTCGTTCTCATTAATGACTAGCCGGAAAAGATTATGAAAGTCCTCTACCCCGCGGTGCGAAGCGCCATTCAAACACTGACCTATGCGCTCCTCTTAGCCGCCACTGCACCCGTAATCGCGCAGGAACTCAATGTCTATTCTGCCCGTCAGGAAGCGTTGATCAAACCACTGCTGGATGAGTTCTCTGCAGAAACAGGCATCACTGTTAACCTCGTTACAGGCAAGGGCGACGCGTTACTCACGCGCTTGCAGGCGGAGGGTCGTAATTCTCCAGCAGATATTCTGATCACCAGCGACGCGGGCCGACTGGTGCGTGCAGAGCAGGCAGGCGTGCTGCTAGCAAAAACCTCGCCCGAACTAGAAGCGGCGGTGCCCGCCCACTTGCGCAGCCCCCAACACTATTGGTATGGCCTTAGTGTTCGAGCGCGTGCGCTGGTGTACAACCTCGCCAATGTCAATCCTGACACGCTCAGCACCTACGAAGCACTCGCGCAGCCGCAGTGGCGTGGGCGCATTTGCGTGCGCTCATCGTCTAACATCTACAATCAGTCTCTGGTAGCCAGCATGCTGGCCGCACAGGGGGCGGCTAAAACCGCAGTATGGCTTGATGGTTTAGTGGCCAATTTCGCTCGCCCACCACAGGGTGGCGACAGAGACCAGATCAAGGCCGTGGCCGCGGGTCTGTGCGATATCGCTATCGTCAACAGCTACTATCTCGGTGGAATGATCACATCAAAAAATGAGGCTGAGCGCGCCGCAGCGTCCAAGGTCGGCATCTTTTGGCCGAATCAGGATGACCGTGGCACCCATGTCAATATATCTGGCGCTGGCGTGACCGCAGCCTCGGGTCAACCTGAACTGGCAGTACAATTGATCACGTTCCTAACTCGCGATACCAGCCAGCAATGGTATGCTGAAACCAACAATGAGTTCCCGGTGCGTGGCAATGTGCCTGTCAGCGAACTGCTGGCCACATGGGGCACTTTTAACGCCGACCCCATCGACGTGTCTGAGCTGGGGAAACTGAACGCTCAAGCCGTGATGGCAATGGATAGGGCCCGTTGGAAATAGCACCCGCGAGTGCTCAGCTACACCCCTCGCGCTGGCATGGAATGGCATGGCGTGCAGGTCTTATACTCACTGCATTAACCGTGGCGTTGCCGGTTCTAGTTATCGGCTCAAGTCTGTTTACGCCCTACTCCGCCACGTGGGCACACATCCTTGATACCGTCCTTGTCGACTACCTGCTCAATTCGCTGGCGTTGATGCTGGGTGTGGGTATTGGAACGTTACTGCTGGGTGTTGTTACCGCATGGCTGTGCGCCACCTGCGAGTTTACCGGGCGCAAATTCTTGAGCTGGGCGTTACTGCTGCCTATGGCGCTGCCGGCCTATATCATCGCGTACACCTATACCGGCATGCTGGACTTTTCCGGTCCTGTGCAGTCAAGCCTGCGTAGTTGGTTTAACTGGGGCTATGGCGACTATTACTTTCCAGAGATTCGATCGCTGGGCGGTGCCATTTGTATGCTATCGCTGGTGCTGTATCCGTATATTTATCTGATTGCCCGCGTTGCATTCACCCATCAATCGGGTGCCGCTTTGGAGGCCGCACGCAGTCTTGGTGCAGGTCGCTGGCGCACGTTCTTTCAGGTCGCCTTACCGATGGCTCGCCCCGCTATTGTGGCAGGTCTCAGCCTGGCATTGATGGAAACATTGGCAGACTACGGCACGGTGGACTACTTCGGGGTGAGCACCTTTACCACGGGGATCTTTCGAACCTGGTACGGTCTTGGCGAGCTGAACACCGCGGCCCAACTCGCGGGGTTCCTGCTGCTGTTCGTTTTCATACTGATGGCGGTAGAGCGCGCATCACGCAATCGCATGCAGTTTCACACCACCTCGACTCGCAGCAAAATTAGACGGGCACCACTGCACGGCCCCAGTGCAGCGTTGGCCACGGGGTTTTGTGTGCTAATCGTCACCCTGGGGTTTCTGTTGCCAGCTCTGCAACTGTTGAGTTGGGCCAGCACCAGCTGGAGAACTGCCCTGGATGGCCAGTTTCTGCATCTGTTATGGAACAGCCTATCTCTCGCGTTGATCGCATCGCTGATCTGCCTGCTGCTGGCGTTGTTTCTTGGCTACGGAAAACGTCGGTACCCGGGCGCCACTCAGACGGGTGCTGTGCGCATTGCGGCAATGGGCTACGCTGTTCCGGGCACGGTAATCGCCGTTGGCGTACTCATCCCGTTCGGCGCACTGGACAATCAACTGGATGCGCTCTCGCAAACGCTATTTGGCGTCTCTACTGGACTACTACTAAGCGGCACACTGGTCGCCCTCATTTTTGCATATGTGGTGCGGTTTTTGAGCGTCTCGCTGCAAACGGTAGAATCCGGGCTCAGTCGAATCAAGCCAAGCCTGGACGAAGCCGCCCGCTCGATGGGCAGCTCAAATGAGCGAGTGCTTCGCGATATCCATCTGCCGCTGCTACGAGGCAGTCTTCTCACCGCATTGCTATTGGTATTTGTTGATGTGTTGAAAGAACTGCCGACAACCCTGATACTCAGGCCATTCAACTTCAACACACTTGCAGTAAGAACCTTCGAGCTGGCCTCGGATGAACGCTTAGCGGATGCCGCCTTGCCTGCATTGGCGATAGTAATCATTGGCCTTCTCCCGGTAATACTGCTCATGCGTAATCTTGATAAAGGGGCTGCGAGTCATGCCTGATCGACTCAAACTGGACAACGTACAGGTGCAATACGGTGATGTGGTCGCCGTGCGTGATGTGAGCTTGTCACTGCAAACGGGCGACATAGGCTGTTTGCTGGGGCCGTCCGGTTGCGGCAAGACTAGCCTGCTGCGCGCGATCGCGGGATTCGAGACAATAACGGCAGGCACTATCTCAGTCGAAAATAAATTGATGGCTACCGACGCGGTCAACACACCGGCTGAGCACCGCAATATTGGCATGATGTTTCAAGACTTTGCGCTCTTTCCCCATCTCACTATTGCACGTAATATCGCGTTTGGGTTGCGGCAACTCACTAGCGCCGGGCAGCGTGAGCGCATACGTGACATGCTTGCTTTGGTTGGACTGCCAGACGTCGGAGCCAAGTTCCCACATGAGGTTTCAGGCGGACAACAGCAGCGCATTGCACTGGCGCGGGCGCTGGCGCCTAAACCCCAGTTACTGCTATTGGACGAACCCTTCTCTGGGCTGGATGAGGAACAACGTACCAACCTGGCAAGTGAGATAAGGCTCCTATTAAAAACTCAGCACGTTACCGCACTGCTCGTCACACACGATCAGCATGAAGCGTTTGAGATGGCCGATCACATTACACTGATGAATGAGGGACAAGTGGTTCAGGCCGGAACAGGGGAAAGCCTTTACCAGGCCCCTGCTTCACCTTTCGCGGCCAGATTCATTGGAGAAGGCAGCTTAACTAAGGTCACGCCATCAGCCGATGGACCACCCAGCGCATTGCAGCTGATACTGAACGCGGCTAGCCAGCTTCCGGCATCGGCTGCGTACCAAGTGTTGCTCAGACCCGAACATCTTGTGTACGACCCTGCCGGCGTTCCTCTGACCACTATTCAACGCCACTATCGCGGATCCCACTACCTGTATGAGCTGTCGCTGGACGATGGACAGATAGTGAAGTGCATAGCAGAACTCACTGTTGAACGGGAGCCAGGTCAACCGCTACCCGTGCGCCTGACAGAAAAAGAACTCATCGTTTTCCGCTAACAAACATTGGCTATTACGGACAGACCGAATCGCTACCCTGCCTGCGCAAGTATGAGGACGGCGTTGTTTTGTATTAAAACTCTGGTATCACGGCGAGCCTGCGATTGGAGGGTCAACCCTAGGCTGCACGATAGTAAAGACTCAACCCCGTTATGAAGGTACCGTAAGATGCGCCGGCAAACGATAACCCAGCGCTCTGTCGTCTCGCGCAGTCTCACTAGCGGCTTGTGGGCTCAACCCAAATTCGAGCTGCTGATAGGCACCGGAGGCCAACCAACTGCCGCTGAGTCGGTCCCAGATGGACAGGCAACTGCCAAGATTTTTGCCCCGATGGTGCAACGCGACGCTGTGGTGGATTTGGTGTTGTGCGGGGCTGATTAAAAGTCGCTCCAGCCGGCCAAACCCAAGCCAGATGGGGGTGTGCCGCAAATTGGCGCCAAAAAAATTGAATAGAAAGCCGAGGCAGTCCACGCCTAAGATATCGATGCCGTTGAGGCGGCCGCCGAACAAATAAAGAAATAGACCGCTGACCCCGCTGAAAACAATAAATCCGCGAAGAAAATAAGCGCAGGACTCCACTGGATGCACGCGGTGCACCGTCAGTGGTGTGAGATTGGTTGCGCTGTGGTGCGTGCGATGAAAATGCCATAGCAACGGAAAGCGATGGAATGCTCGATGCAGACCGAAGCGGCTCAGATCTTCCATTAAAAATAACACCAGCGTGTAGGCTATTCCCACCGCGAGCGTGGACCCTGGCAGATCGGGTGCGTCGCCGAACTGGCTTTGCATTACGCTGCCTACGGCTATAGCGCCCGCCAAATAGCTGCCTACCAGAGGGATTATTAGCAGGATATGTAACGCATGATTCAACAGCAGCAAACCGGCATCGGTGGCGTTGGATCGATGCAGCCAATACTGCTTAGAAAAAAGCGCGGACATCTGACGCGCTAGATTGAACTGTCGGCCACGCCAACTCACCGCCAACGATGCCAGCAGCAGCGAACTGAGTAAAAACACCCAGAATAGACGCTTGCTTGGATCCACTGGCCCCTGCAACGGCGCTATAAAAAGGTCTGCCAGCTCAATCATAGACACGGTCTGCGCTGCATTAGAACGTATATCTCACACGGCCTCGATATAGACGTGGCGAGTTGGGGCGCGCGCCGAATGGTCGCCAAGAGACGATGGCTTCTTCCTCAGTAACGTTGTCAACCGTAAACTGCACCAACCACGCGTCTGAGGGTCGCCACAACAAGGACAGGTCGAGAGTTGTGTACTCATCTGTGTGGATGACATCATCAAAGCTACCTCGCCCGGCCTGGTCTCTCATCTCGCCTTGATAACTCACTGCAGCGAAGGCCTCCCATTGTGCAGCCTCGGCACCGAGCTGTATCCGACCTATATTTTCAGGGAGATACGGCAGCGAATCGCCCTGTTTGACGTTGCCCCATTGGGAGAAGCTGGAGTTGAAAGACGTCTGAAAAGAGGATTCCGTGTGGGTGTAGCTGACATTGACGGGAAACTCGACGGCTCCGCCTGCGTTGAGCAGATAATTGCCATACACCTCAACACCGGCGATCTGTACTTCGCCACCATTAAATTCCTCACCGACTTCACAGCCGCTGTCACTGGCACGGCAACGCCCGATAAGATTGTCGTAATCACTAAAGAAACCAATCACCTGCGCCTGCAGCACTTCGGTGTCGTAACGCAGGCCATACTCGAAGTTAATCGCTTCTTCGGCATCCACGTTACTGGAGGCAGAGGCCCCGGTGGGCGAGAAACCCTTGTTGATACCCAACAGAAAGCCAAGCTGGTCGGTGAACTGCCAAAACACGCCTGCGCCAGGCGCTAATAGTGACTGAGAATTGCGACTCTGGCGGCTGTTCAGTTCGTCATTAAAGTGGCTGTCGATATACTCGTAGCGAACGCCCACATTGAATTTCCAGTCCTGCCAGTCTACGGTATCGCGCAGATAAGTCGCGACGGCTTCGGTATCGGCGTCGTTGAGCGTTTTGTTGCCGCGCTCGATACCGTCACTGACCATGTCGCTGTCGCTCATTAAGTAGCTGCGAGAAAAGTGGTCGCGATCGATCGAGTCGTAATGATAGCGCAAACCCGCTTCTACATTATGCGCAAAAGCGCCGTAATCGATAGCGTAGTCAGCGGCTACCTGAATGCCGGCGGACTCATACTTTCGGTCATTGTCGGTAACATCTAACGTGTCGGTAGCCACCAGATTAGAGTTTATGTCAGCACGTATGATATCGACCTGACGCGGGAATAGATCAGGCTGCTCTAAAATAGTGTTCAGACTTGGCCCTGCCACAAAACCGTCCAACTTGTTCCAAGACCGCTTAAAATAGTTCCAATAAATTTGCGTGCCTATCGTCAGCGACTCGGTCAAATATAAGCCGTGGTCCAAATTTACCAGCCAATGTTCTGAATCGAAATTATCCAGTTGACTGGCGGCATAGCGGCGCAGTGGGTTATTGTCAAAATCCTGCTGCGTCAGGCCGAGATAGGTCTCATCGGAATTCTCATCAGCGTACCCCGCTTTCAGGATAAAGCGCTGTGGCACCCCTAACAAATCGTCCGGCACCCACTGCATTTTGGCGTTAATATCGTTGCGCTCGAACCCAGTGTCTCCGTCCGTATCCAACTCTTTAAAACCGTCGCTGCCAAAACGCAACCCGTCAATCCAGTAACCAAAATCACCGATTCGGTCACCAAAAAAAACCTGATACTTCTCATAGCCATCGCTGCCGGCACCTAGATCGACAAAGCCCGTTCGCTCATCTGGAATAGCAGGCGTTACCAGATTCACAGAGCCTCCCACATTGTTCGGTCCGTACTTAATCGTCGCGGGCCCTTTAACAACCTCCACCGTGCTCATGCGGCTCACATTGGGCATGTAGTAAGCTGCCGGGGCCGAGTATGGCGCCGGCGTAATCAGGATGCCGTCCTCCATCAGCGTAATTTTTTGGCTGCGTTCACTGGTGACGCCGCGCAGACCAATATTGGGACGCAGTCCAAAACCGTCCTCCTGACGGATGTAGACACCGGGTATCGTTGACAACACCTTGTTCAGGTCCGAAAAGTCAAACTGTTCCAGGTCTGCCTTGTCCAGCACATAGGCAGAGCCCGACATCGTGCGCGCACCCTCCTTGCCGCCCGACACGATCACTTCTTCCATGAATTCCTTGTTGAAGGCGTCATTACTCTGACCATCGGCCGCCATGGTATCGACAGCGCCCAGCAAAAGCAGAGCAGACAGACTTTTGATTACATGTTTCACGTTGTTTCCTCTCAGTCGTTGTCGGACTGGGCCCTGTCGGGCAAGTCCACGTCAATCGCGGCGACAAAGCCAATTTTCAAATCGTCATTAATCAGCTTAATCACGCCTAGCAGATTACACGCAGAAAAACGGCCTATGACATCCGGATTAGCATAAGCATTGGTGCACTCCGTTTGCGCAGCGTTGGAATCGATTGCGCTCGCCTGCTCAAAGAGTGACTCAGAGGCAGTGTCGATGAAGGCAATGGCCCTAGCAGTGTTATCTAAAAAGCTCTGGTTCAATTCAGGTAGCCCGGCATCGTCGATAAGGTCGTCGAAACCTAAGCCAGAACCGCCCGTCATCATCGTGCCAAAGGACTGAAGATTTGCTCGGATATCGTCCAGTGAGTATTGACTGTACGGTGACTCCACTTTCCGAGGGCAAGACAATGCGAGACACTCATCGCTAATGCCAGTGGGAATAGCCAATTTGACATCCGCGACATCGAGATCGAGGTAGAAAAGCGCGTCTGACAACTCCTCCAAGCTATCACCGGTGTTTGCTGGATTGATAAAGGTGCTGCGGTAATCACCGGCGTCGCTGGACCAAGCGTCGCGTAAATCCGCAGCGGTGTTGGCAATATCGGTCGCAACGACGATGGCATATTCGCAGCGCAATAATTGCCGCTGCTCAGCCGGCCGACTGTCCCAATCGGCTGTTTCAACGATCTGACTGGGGCAGTTTTGTGCCAAGTCTGGGTTGAACAGCAGATACCCTAAAGCACCAATGCCGCGCTGGCGAGCGGTTTTACTTTCGATATCGAATCCGGCGTTTTGCGCCGATTGCACCACCGACTGGTCCACACCGCAAAGACTGAGGCTGCCGGTGGCGAAGGAATTGAGGCGATTTTGCAGCGCGTTGTCATTGTTGGCTGCCGGTCCAATGATATGCAGTTCCGTCTTCTGGATTGCCACCATCAGGCCGTACCAAGCGTTTTGGGCCGCGTCAACCGCAGCAGTCTCAGCAGCGGTGCCAATACTTTGACAATAGGTTGAGATCGGACCAGTTTCCGACTCAATATCGGTCGCCAACCTTGCTACGGCTTCGTAGTTTGGCAGGATAATGTTATCGGCATAGTTAGCGAACATAACCGTGAAATCAAAGGTGTCAGCGTCAGCATTGTCGGACCCTGAACCGCCGGTGCTGTCATCCACGCAGCCCGTTAGTGGCAGTGCTAGAAATACCGCTATTAGCGTTGCTCTGGTATAGAAAGACATGGTGTGGATTACCCTCTTGTAAATCGCAAGAAAGGCGCTTTCGCGCCTTGAGTTTCGCCGTAGCGAATGACAGGGGATTTTATCCCCTGCTAATTAAAGAGCAGTCTGCTTGCAGACTGCTCCACAGACTTACCAATTAGCTACGTTTGTGGCATCGAACCCGTACGCTTCTTGGAGTATATCGCGAGCTTCAATCAAGCTTACCAGATATTCGTCCCGGGCCTCAGCAGGACTGCTAGCGCCATTCAACAATACACCGTTTTGCGTGCCGTCGGCCAAGACCGGGGCTGTTCCCACCAGTTGAAGTATCGTCTTCAAGGAGTCCACATCGATGCCTGGGACACTTCCGTCACGAAAAGGTGAGAACGGGCTGAATTGCAAGCCCAGTGCAAAACCATACAATTCGCTCCAGTGTTTGCTCAGAGTCAGGAAATTATCCAGGTCTGCGAACTCATTACCAACGAAATTAGCCATATCGCCTTGTACGTCGTTGATATAGTGCACTACCGTGGCGGCGATGCACTTTTCCCACGTCTTTGCGGCAATTTCGATCTGCACTGCCAGTGTTGCTGCCGCGTCAGGACTCAAGCTGCCCGGTGATGTTTCCGTTGCATCAGCTTGCGCATTATTCAGGATTTGACGGCCGCTGATGATTGCGTTGAAGACTTCCCCTGTAAAGTCTGTTGGATTTGCATTATCTGCCGAGCCTAAGTCTCGCTTCGCGCAGTTTTGCGAATTGCCGAAATTGTATTCGCTGCGGACATCAATCAGCCCATCAACCACGATGTTATCTGCATAGCCGGGGCTTTTGATCTCTGCGTCAGACATTATGCCGTAGGCGCGTGACATGCCAAAGTAACCAACGGCCTCATCATAGTCGTGGCTGCCCTCGGTGTAAGCCTTACCCTCAGCCAATGTGAGATTGCTATCGGAGCCATAATCAATGCTCCAGTAATCCGCAGTGCCCTGAGAGAACGTCAATGCGCCCAAAATAAATTTCTGAAGAAGCTGACGGTAGTTCCGACCATCTTCAGAAACTGACGGAGTTCCAATATTAGCAGTTCCCGTGGCGGTGGAAATGGTGTCGGTGGTGTCGGCAGATTCCTCTGCGACGAGGGCCACCCACTCATCAATCTGCAGCAGCGGCGTTGCGGCGGTTCCGCCAAAAAACTCACCGCCCAAAATATGATCCGCTTTATCTTCACCCGCGATCTTATTACAAATTCTCTTGCCGGAGGATACATCCGCTGGGACCAGCCTATCGTTAGCCTCCATGGTGCTGTTGCCAATCATCAGCCCATCGTCAGAAAGCTTAAAGGTCGGTGGATAGTCTGCGTCGCGAATCTCCGCGTCTAGGCAGATATAGAAGTTGAGATCACTAGCAACTTGTGTGGGCACATTGTCTGCACTGCGCTCAAGTGAGTTCAGCTTAGTGACCAGGTCACTAATCAGCATCTGACGAGCGGTCTGCCCCGTGTACGACACGGTGCTGGCGCCATTGGTGTTTTCAAAGGCATAGGTAATAGGCAGAGGATCAACCGGATCAACCGGATCAACCGGATCAACCGGATCAACCGGATCAACCGGATCAACCGGATTTAAGGGGTTGAGAACTTGCTCGTCGTTATTACCACCACCACCGCCGCAAGCTGCGAGTGCCAGCGTGCTGACTAATATCAGGGTGAGGCCAAAAAGGCGTTGACTCTTCATGTCGTGCTCCTAACTGAATGATTAATACAGGCGCGCTGTTTGCCGACAGCTGGTTTGCTTTCAGGTTACGTTCATTGGCGCGGGGAAGAATGATAAACATTCTCATTCGCATTAGCAACACCATTTAGCTCGTCGGGTGTATTTTTCACACAGCCCGCCCTTCGAGCAGTTGACCCTAGCGCGCTGCAGAGCAAAGAGACCTCTTGAGTTACATCTAATTACCCGCAGGCTGTGACGATTCCATGCCCAGATTCTGAGAAATTCCATCACATCCTTATAAGGATCGGTCCGCAGCAAAGACACAAGACCTCCATGATTCGCACCATCCGGCTATTTGATAAACCGGACCCGGGGCTGGAACCTGTCGCCAAGGCTTGTAGATTTCATTACCCGATTGGCGGCTCTGGCACCAAACCGAGCGTTAAGCTCACTCGTTACCATGGGCTGCTGGTGCTCAACGGCCCTGCCGTGGGCTAGCTGCAGCCACCAAATGCGGTAAAACCATAAAGCAAATCCACACCACAACGCTAAGTCAGCAAGACCGCTACTAAAACCCTACGGGCACGAGCTTTTGCAGGCGCGCGCTCAAGATTAGACAAACATGAAGTGCAGGATCACCGAAAGGGACAGGCACTCAGCGGAGGCCAGATGGGGAAAACAGCAGCGCTATCGCAATGATTAATCGAACCATGGTTAGCTTTTTTGCCCTGAGTTAAGTTCTCTTAATCGCCAACAAATAGCCCAGTAAGCCAGCAGTTATAAGATTAACGACTACCCAGATTTCTCGGTCCAGATGAAACGGAACTAGTGGATTATAAATTATCGCTACAGCTCCCATTAAAAATAGCAAAGTATATGAGGCACGTTTCCAGGAGGACACAACGCTATAAGTAAAAAGGCCACACAGAACAAAGCGTAGCACCTCATAATAAGCATAGGGTGGCGAAAAGAGAGCTGCCAACGTCATGAGTATCGCTATTACAAGCAGAGGTCTCGCTATAACAGGCATATGTTAATCTCTTGAATTATTTAGGCTACAGACTGTATCTTTCAATACTGAGTAAGTACATAGCCACAGCAAAATCCTAGGTCGGAGATGGGCACAAAGGTGTTCCTTTAAAAAACATTTTTAATGTTTTTTAAACATCCCCTATACAACAGATAGCAACTTCCTCTTTCGCTTTCAGCGGGCAAGTTGCCCACCCGATTCAGGTAAAAATTGTTGGCATTTTCTTCTTAAAAAATTCAGTCTTTCATTTTTGTTCAGTTAACAAGTGCTGCGACATGGGCAGCGGCCGAGTTACCCAATGCTTGCAGGTCATAGCCTCCCTCTAAGGTAGAGACAATTCGGCCTTCTGAGTGGCTGTCGGCAAGTGAAACAATCATTTCTGTTATCCAACGATAATCGTCTTCGATGAGTTGTATTTCTGCAAGCGGATCATCTCGGTGAGCATCAAAGCCAGCAGATATGAAGATGATATCCGGTTTATGCGTCTCTATTCGCCGCAGCCACGTTGACTCTATCAGCGACCTGTATTGAGCACCGGAGGTGCCTGCCGCTAGTGGTGTATTAATTATATGTTTATTTTCGTAGTCGAGAAAACGATGCGGATAAAAATCTTCTTGAAAGCTACTGCAGACCATCACTCTTGGGTCATCTTTAAAGATATCAACAGTCCCATTACAGTGGTGAACATCAAAATCTAAGATCGCCACACGTTTCACTGATGGATCCTGTAATGCAAGTCTCGCGCCGATCGCAACATTGTTAAAAAGGCAAAAGCCGAAAGCGGCTGCGATCTCTGCATGGTGACCTGGCGGTCTTATAGCGCAGAAGGCGCGATTGCTCTCGCCCGCTAGAACTCTTGATGTTGCCTCCGCTACAGCACCAGCGCTAAGTCTTGCAGCCCGGCTACTACCGGGGCTCATGTAAGTGTCAGCTTCGAATTTTGCGACGCCTGCACGTGGCTCAAAGGACAAGACGTCGTCAATATAACGGCGAGGATGTACCTCCTCAATCAGATCCAGACTAATCTCGCTGGCGAGTCCTTGATTCATTTCACTCGTTAAACCACGCTCACGCAGCGTCGCTAAAACAGATCTCAGCCTATCCGGTCGTTCGGGATGGCGAGGCATCTCATGGATAAGGCAATCAGGATGGGTGAGTAAAATCGCTGGCATTGGACTCTTCGTCTAGTGATCTTTGTCAGTATAGGGTGCGCTGATCAGACACCACTTCGAAACGGTCTGTCAACGGTACAGTATCAGGGCTTTTATTTGCCATCTTTGAGAGGAGAAACACGACATTCCGACCCTCCCGTTGTTTGCACCTCTTCCTAGGGCGCCACCCAAGACATTGCCTCTTTTCGCAAGAAGCCAATCGACAACCCAGCACTATCCTCGCGAATAAAGCGGGCTTGCCAGATTATATAAGATCGCAAATCAATTGCTCACTAGATTCGCTTTTCAAAAAATTGACTCTATATATTCAGTATTGTCTCTGCGTTAATAACGTCAAGGCCTTGGAGCTTTAGCGCGCCTACCGAAGTACTTTGGAATTCGATACGGTGCGCACAGCACCACGAGTCTGGTATAGCCCTTGATGAACTAAGAGCAGAGCCTCACGGACGCACATCAGCACCGCCCCGCCGTACGCCCATCAAAAATAGCCCGCAGAACCCGTTAGCGGCAGGCAAGTAGCGCTGGAACCCACCGCTCAACAGCCAGTGTCGGTGACTGTCCGCTCTGGGCAGGTCATGGCTCCAGTGGATTGCAGGGCAAATGAAGCGAGCGGTAGTCTTTATCACTAATCTCTGTGATGGTCTCAGCTCCTACATCTTCGCACTGGACTCCTCCGTCGGAGGTGTCGCTAATCACCTCTGCCCCGGTTGTCACCTTATGAATTATGCTCAGGTTTGCCTCTTTGCTAGCTAACATGCACTCTCCACCTGAAGTATCGCTGAGCGGCGTTCTGGTGTGTAGGTCAAAATACGCCAGTCTGCGGCCAATCCAAACACCGCAACCGTCATCAGCCTCGCCATTACTGCTAACGTCAAAATCCGGCAACCCATTCTCTGTCTCCTCTCGATGTGGACGTCCACACAATCATTGCTTACAACCCATCTTCGTTGGAACAGGACTCTTCTTATTAGTTCCCTAAGCGCGAAAGATAAATTGAGCCGTGCATGTCTCAGCCATGCGGCCATCAAAGACAGCCGGAGAGCCAGCCTGCGGCGCTGCAAGCGCTGCGGCACTGAAACAGTGAGTGCAGGAACGTCTGACAGCAAAACGACGCCCGAAGGAGCCGCCGTGTATTGCAATATCCGAGCGAGCTTTGCTCAGACTTGAGCTACTCCCATTGTTAGAGGTTGGCATCCGTTAAAACGAGGGAGGCTCAAGTTCACGTCGCCTGCTGATATTATATTTTTTCACTTCTCTCCCAAGCGCAGGTGCACAACTCCACCAAAGGCAGGGTAAATCGGATCACCATTGGGTAACAGTTGTAACGCCAGCATAATAGGGTTGAAGCGTTCGCTCTCACCCAGAACGTAAACAGCTCGTGTTTCTCCAGTGTCCCAGTCGAGAGTCTCCCACACCCATTTTCCGTCCTTAATACCTACCGCATGCAGACCTCGATCCTTCTTTGA
>ENA-OSJC01000027-OSJC01000027.1-marine-metagenome-genome-assembly--contig:-NODE-27-length-144379-cov-5.258250_pt1 | contig 144379 bp, 125 predicted proteins | sample MGYA00237885_ERZ534234 | MGnify/ENA primary metagenome ERZ534234 (study PRJEB26413, sample SAMN06343907) | marine metagenome | isolation source: coastal waters | place: Atlantic Ocean: West Antarctic...
TGATTAATAATCTTTTAACCTGTTTAATAATCTTTTAACCTGTCCATCATTTTTAAATAATTTGTGCAATTCGAGATGAATACAATACATGTATTTATTTAATCTTTATAACGATGGTGTATAAATATTAAGCATAATGGCTAATATTTAATCATTAAATAAACAAAGATTTATTGGTTACTATTATTGCAGTAGAATATAATTCATAATATCATTATTTTTAATTAGCATAAATAATTTTGATAATAAATACAGTTAATTATAGATTTTATCATTAATAATAATAAAAATTATTTATTATTATTAAGGCTGTTTGTTAATTTTTAGTTAGTAATTTTTATAATTTTATTATTTTCAGCAGAACTTTTTTAGACTTATATTTTTTATAATTTATATGCATTTTCTACTGGTAACAGATTACGCCTTAAGCTAGAACTCGAAAAAATCATTAATATTGATTTTCTAAGTGCGGGTGTGGCGGAATGGTAGACGCACCAGATTTAGGTTCTGGCGCCGCAAGGCGTGAAGGTTCAAGTCCTTTCACCCGCACCACTTTTATTTATAACTTTAATCGTAATTTTTCAGATGTTTATCAACCCAATCTAACATTTCCAAGTTAAAATTCTTACGCTTAACCTTTTGTGCACTATTTTTAGAGGCAAAACCTATAAGAATTTCTGTATTATAAATTACAGGTTTTGTAAGATTCATACTCATATGCCCATAACACCAACCAGTTGGTTCCCACCTCTGTGCTTGTAGTGTAATATCCAATGCAAATTCAGTATTTCTATTTAGCATAGACGTAGCCATACTTTTTGACTTTATTATAATGGCTCCAGCTTCTGATAGTTTACTCTCTGCGTAACGTTTAACTTCACCAATATTAGTCCAGCATGCAGTCGTGGCTTTATCTGTAATGAAAACTGAAACTAGTTTGCCTTTGATTGTAAACTCAGGATCAACATATGAAGAGTGAGTATTTTGTGCAGATACCGGCGCTGCTAACAAAAAAAGCAAATTTGCAAAAAGTTTTTTCATTTTTGTAGCCTTAATAATTATTTTTTATTTTATATGCCTAAAAATATACTGAATCTATACCATTCCAACACAAGCCTTCAAGTTCTGGTCCCAAGTCATCCCTGGTAAACAAAAAGTCATTGGATCAACTCCTCTGTCAGGGCATGATGGTACATTCTGTGCAACTGCAGTAGTGGCTTGTAATATAAATATAACTAAGATTATCGTCTTCACTTTAGCTATTCCAATATAATTAGTTATATTATCCTTGTAATCGATATTAATAATATATTCAAATTTATCATATCATATTTAATTTTATCGGTAATGTTAATTTGTAGAAGTAATTTTTTTAATCTAAACGAGTTAAACGTAAACTTTAATCATATGTTATAATTTTTTCCTATGCTGTTGGCTTCAAAATGTGATTATTTTTGCTCAAACATATAGTTAATTCGCCCTTGCAAGCATGCTCTTGCACCCTTAAAAGGGCGTCAGTTTTTCCCATGCATGTGGGTGCGTCTGCTTAGATGCTCCACTAACTTAAAGGACGTATAAATGGCAATCACCGAGACCCTAAATGAAGGTTTAAAGCGCGGTTATAAAATTATAGTCACTGCTGCTGAACTAAATGCCACAGTTGATGCAAAGCTTAAAGAAGCTCAACCAACAATAGAGTTAAAAGGTTTTCGCAAAGGTAAAGTACCTATGGCGATGTTAAAGAAACAACATGGACCAGCTGTTTTGGGCGAAGCTATGCAAGAGTCTGTTGATGGCGCAATGAATGCTCATCTTGAATCCTCTGGTGATCGCCCGGCTGGACAACCAGAAATGAAAATGGCTAATGACGACTGGAAAGACGGTGATGATGTCGAGGTAAATGTTTCTTATGAATGTTTACCAATTGTGCCTGAAGTGGATTTTTCAAAAATTAAACTGACACAAATGGTTGTTAAGGCTGCTGAAGTAGACATTACTGAAGCACTTGAAAATCTAGCAGAAACAAATCAAGATTTTTCAGACAAAAAGACTGGATCAAAGGCAAAGAATGGCGATCAAGTTGTTATCAACTTCTTGGGTAAAGTTGATGGTGAAGCCTTTGATGGTGGGCAGGCAGATGACTATCCATTAGTTCTCGGATCAAATAGCTTTATTCCTGGCTTCGAAGAGCAGTTGGTTGGAGCCAAATCTGGAGACGATGTGGTAGTAAATGTATCTTTTCCTGGCGATTATGGTGCAGAAAACCTAGCAGGCAAAGATGCTGTTTTTTCTTGTAAGGTAAATGCTGTAAAGGGCGCAGTTAAAGCAGAAATAAACGATGAATTAGCAAAGAAATTTGGCGCTGAAGATTTAGCTGATCTAAAAGGTAAAATATCAGAACGTTTGGAAGAAGAATTCAAGGGTGCATCACGCATAGTTATGAAGCGTGATCTTATGGATGGTTTAGAAAAGTTGGTTGATTTTGAATTGCCAGAAAGTTTAGTTTCTACTGAAGCTGGACAGATTGCTCACCAGCTATGGCATGAAGATAATCCTGAAGTTGAGGGGCATGATCATCCAGAAATTGAAACTACTGATGAACATACAAAATTAGCAGTTCGACGCGTGCGCTTAGGATTATTGTTAGCAGAAGTTGGAAATGTTAAAGAAATTACAGTTTCTGATACTGAGATGCAGCAAGCTGTTATTCAACAGTCCCAACAATATGGATCTAATGCCCAGCAATTTTTTGAGTACGTTCAGAAGAATCCTCAGGTTCAACAACAAATTAGGGCACCTTTGTTCGAAGAAAAAGTAGTTGATCATATAGTTTCAATTGCAAATATGACAGATAAAGAAGTGTCTAAAGAAGATCTACAAAAGGCTGTTGAAGCTCTTGATGACTAAGATTTGATTATTAAAGATTTAAACCTGCTCATTAATTTGGGTAGGTTTTTTGTTTTTTTCATTCTCATTAATAATATGTTAAACACGACTTGAAGCGGGCTAGGGCGCGCATTACAGTTAAAGTTAAAGTTAAAGTTAAAGTTAAAGTTAAAGTTAAAGTTAATAGGCAGGAAATTCATGCGTGATCCTTTAGAAGTTTATAGTAATACATTAGTTCCAATGGTAGTTGAGCAAACTGCAAGGGGTGAACGATCATATGATATTTTTTCACGGTTACTGAAAGAACGAATTATTTTTGTTTCTGGACCTGTTCATGATGGAATGTCTACTTTAATAGTTGCTCAGCTGTTATTCCTTGAAGCTGAAAGTCCAAAAAAAGATATCTCTATGTACATTAATAGTCCAGGTGGAGTTGTTACTGCTGGCATGGCTATATATGATACAATGCAGTACATTCGCCCAAAGGTTTCCACTCTGTGTGTGGGCCAGGCAGCGTCCATGGGTTCTCTACTATTATCGGCTGGAGACAAAGGTATGCGTTTTGCGTTGCCTAATGCTCGAGTTATGGTGCATCAACCCTCTGGTGGCTTTTCTGGTCAGGCATCCGATATAGCATTGCACGCAAAAGAAATTTTAGAATTAAAGGACCGTTTGAATAATATTTACGTAAAACATTGTTCTCAAGAATTAAGTACTGTTGAAGCTGCATTAGATCGTGATAACTTTATGACTGCTGAAGAAGCTAAGGATTGGGGTTTAATTGATGAAATTGTACAGAAACGTGAAGATTAATTTATAGATTAAATGTTACTTACATATTGTAATCAAAATATACCATTGTCCTTGACTGATTTCTGAAATATTCTTTGATAAATGACTAATGAAACGAATTGTGGAGTAATGAATGTCCAATTCTAAAGATACTGATGCTAAAAATACATTATATTGCTCTTTTTGTGGTAAAAGTCAGCATGAGGTTCGTAAGCTAATCGCTGGACCAACAGTATTCATATGTGATGAATGTGTTGAACTATGTATGGATATTATTCGTGAAGAAGCTAAAGCTGGAATTGTTAAGTCTGGTGAAGGTGTTCCTACGCCAGCAAAAATCTGTCAGACTTTGGATGATTACGTAATTGGACAAGATGTTGCAAAGCGTGTTTTGTCTGTTGCTGTACATAACCATTACAAACGACTAGATCACACTGATACTGGTAGTGATATTGAATTATCAAAATCTAATATTCTTCTGGTTGGTCCTACAGGTTGTGGTAAAACACTGCTGGCTCAAACGTTAGCGCGGGTAATTGATGTACCATTTACTATGGCTGATGCTACAACATTAACTGAAGCTGGTTATGTCGGTGAAGATGTTGAAAACATTATCTTAAAATTACTTCAAGCATCTGAGTATAATGTTGAACGTGCTGAGCGTGGCATTGTATACATTGATGAAGTTGATAAAATTACTCGCAAATCAGATAATCCGTCAATTACACGTGATGTTTCTGGTGAAGGTGTTCAGCAAGCACTGCTGAAAATAATGGAAGGCACAGTTGCATCAGTTCCTCCACAAGGTGGACGCAAGCACCCTCAACAAGAATTTCTTCAAGTTGACACCACAAACATATTATTTATCTGTGGTGGCGCATTTTCTGGTTTAGATCGCATTATTAGCAAACGTGGCCAAGGCTCTGGTATTGGTTTTGGCGCAGATGTAAAAGATGAAGAAAGCCGTGGAATTGGTGAAATCTTTACTGAAATGGAACCTGAAGATTTATTAAAATTTGGTTTAATACCTGAGTTTGTAGGTCGCTTGCCTGTTTTGGCTACATTGACAGATTTAGATGAAGGCGCATTAGTTACAATTCTATCAAAGCCTAAGAATGCACTAATCAAACAATATCAAACGTTATTTTCTTTAGAAGATACTCAACTTACATTCACAGATGATGCTCTTAATGCAATTGCCAAACGTGCTATAAAACGTAAAACAGGTGCCCGTGGTTTAAGATCTATTTTAGAAGATATATTGTTAAACACTATGTTTGACTTACCTGGTTTAGAAAATGTTCAGGAAGTAGTTGTAAACGTAGAAGCTGTTAATGGTGAAAGTGAGCCACTTATTGTTTATGTAGATAAAGTTGAAGAAGCATCTGCTGGCTAATATAATTTGAGTTTTAAGGCTAAATTTTTTTAATTCTATTCCTAGGTATTTAATGTATAATATTGCTAATAATAAGCTTAGTTTTGGAATATTAGGTGATAATGAAAAGACGTATTAAAGGCTCACACAATGAAATTTTTGAATAGCTTAGTCACTTGGTGGAACTCACAAACACTGAATACCCGTATTCATACTTGGCGCTATGGCGTTAAAGTTGGTGAAGATGAACAAGGTAATATCTACTATACAACACGTGATGCTAAACGCCGTTGGGTAATATTTAATGGGGAAACAGAAGCATCGCGCGTTAATGCAGATTGGCATGGATGGCTACATCATACCTTTAAGGATACGCCAGAGAATAAACCTTTTACTCATAAAAAATGGGAAAAACCGCATCAAGAAAATCTAACGGGTACTTCTATGGCTTACGCGCCAGACGGTAGCATGCGCATATTAAAGCCTAAATCACGTAGCGATTATGAGGCTTGGCAGCCAGAATAGAGATTAGTATGTCAAATTCTAAAATTGAAACAGCCGTAGGTGGTATAGTACTTCTAGCAGCTATTGGTTTTATACTTTACGTAGCTAATGCTACGAATTCTGTAGGTGGAAATAATGGCCTAACACTGAAGGCATCATTTAGATCAGCAGACGGCATAACTGCAGGTACCGATGTTAGAATGGCCGGAGTTAAGATCGGTACTGTAACTGATATGCGTTTAGATTCTGAAAGCTTTCGTGCTGAAATAATATTTAGTTTGAGAGAAAATCTGAAAATTCCAGATGACAGTGGTGTTGCTGTAAGCCAGGATGGCTTGCTAGGTGGATCGTTTGTTGAAATAATCCCTGGTGGATCTGAATTTAAATTGCAAGAAGGTGAAGAGTTTTTGGATACCCAAGGTTCTGTTAGTTTAGTCTCTTTGCTGTTAAAATTTGTTTCTAGTGGTAAATAATGCGTGTTATTGCTCTATTATTTATTTTTTCTGCAAATGCATTATTTGCTCAAGGCTCTATTAAAGCAACTAATGGCTCTGGTGCCATCTTACGTACTTTAGACCGAATTTCAGGGCAGGTTAAAGACTACCAACTTGAAAACGGTGAAATTTTTGAGCGGGGTAACATGAGTGTTTTAATGCGCGAATGTAGATATCCATCAAATTCTATTGATAATGATGCTTTTGCATTTTTAACGGTATCTGGAAAAGTTACAGAAAGAATTATTTTTGATGGCTGGATGATTGCTAGTAGTCCAGCATTATCCGCCTTGGAGCACCCGCGTTATGACGTTTGGGTTTTAAAATGTTTGCCATATTTAAAAGGTAACTTTATGTATCAAAGCACTTTTTAATAATTGAAGGTAATGTGATTGAGGTATTTCAACACATCCTAACGTTTTTAAATGATTGTTTTGAAACTGGGTATCAAATAATTTAAATCCACGTTGTTTTAAATGCTTAACTAAATGAGCGAGTGCAATTTTTGATCCATTAGTTTCTGTTGAGAACATACTTTCACCAAAGAATGCAGTTCCTAGTGATATGCCATATACGCCACCGATCAAGATATTTTTACGGTTAACTTCTATACTATGAGCCGATCCCATTTTATGCAATTTCTGATAGAGTTCAAAAATAGTTGCATTTATCCAAGTTTCCTTTCTATTGGCACATGCTCTTACTACTGATTCAAATTGAGTGTTAAATGTAATCTCATAATCCGCTTTGTCTAACGCTCTTTTAAGGGAACGAGAAGTATGAAAGCCATCTATAGGTATTATACCCCTCATTTCAGGTTCCACCCAATATACTTCATCGTCTTGAGCACTATTAGCCATAGGAAATACACCAATTGCATATCCTTTTAATAATTGCTCTGGAGTAAGATTACTACTACTGGGCATTTAACCCTCTTACCATTATTTCTGAACGTTTTTGTCGAGCCACTTTTCAAGCCAATGAATATCATAGTTTCCAGTTTGAATATCTTTTTCATCAAGTAATGCATGAAATAGTGGTGTAGTAGTATCTACACCATCAACTATTAGTTCACCAAGAGCGCGCCGAAGTCGTGCTAATGCTGCAGGTCTACTTGTGCCAGATACTATTAACTTTCCAATTAGACTATCATAATATGGTGGAATTGAATAACCAGCGTAAAGTGCACTATCCATCCTAACACCTAAACCACCTGGAGCATGGAAAGTAGTAATTTTACCAGGGCAAGGAGTAAAATTTGGTAATTTTTCGGCATTTATTCTTACTTCAATAGAATGCCCTCTAATTTCTAATTCCTCTTGTTTAAATGTCATTTCTTCACCAGAGGCCACACGTAATTGTTCTTTTACTAAGTCAACGCGGAAGATAGTTTCGGTTACTGGATGCTCAACTTGCAATCTAGTGTTCATTTCAATGAAAAAGAATTCACCATCTTCATATAAAAATTCTATTGTACCAGCACCAGAATACCCAATATCTGCTACCGCTTCAGCGCAAGTTGATCCTATTTTCTCTCGTAACTCTTTTGTTATAGTTGGGCCTGGGGCTTCCTCAAATACTTTTTGGTGGCGGCGTTGTAATGAACAATCACGCTCACCAAGGTGTACTGCACGACCTTTGCCATCACCAAAGATTTGAACTTCTATGTGGCGTGGTTTTTGAAGGTATTTTTCAATATAAACCTCGTCATTTCCAAATGCAGCTTTTGACTCTGATCTCGCAGAGCCAAATGCTTCGTCTAAATCATTCTTGGTTAATGCTAACTTCATACCACGGCCACCACCACCGGCAGTTGCTTTAACAATTACAGGAAACCCCATTTCATCTGAAATGAGATGTGCTTCTTTTAAGGTAGGAACTCCACCAGGAGAGCCTGGAACGCAGGGAACACCAAGGTTAATCATTGTTTCTTTCGCAGTGATTTTATCACCCATCATGCGAATATGTTCTGCACTTGGTCCAATAAATGTAATTCCATGGTCTTCTAAAACTTGTACAAAGGCTGCATTCTCCGAGAGGAATCCATAACCAGGATGCACAGCTTCAGCGCCGGTTATTTCGCAAGCAGCAATAATTGCTGCTACATTTAGATAACTATCAGTGCTCGATGGTGGTCCAATACAGACGCTTTCGTCTGCCATTCTTACATGCATTGCATCGCTATCAGCTGTGGAATGAACTGCAACGGTTGCAACACCTAATTCTTTACAGGCGCGAATAACTCGTAAAGCTATTTCGCCACGGTTTGCAATCAGAACTTTGGAAAACATGAATTTTGCTCGCTTTTTATTATTCTATAATGATCAGTGGTGTGCCGAACTCAACAGGTGTTCCATCATCAACTAGAATGCGAGTAACTTTCCCTGATTTGGGTGCAGGTATTTGGTTCATAGTTTTCATGGCTTCTATGATTAAAATAGTTTGGCCTTCAGTAATAGTATCACCTACTGAAATAAATGCTGCTGAACCTGGTTCTGCTTGCAGATAAACAGTTCCAACCATTGGCGAAGCTACTGCACCTGCATGACTTGCAGGATCATCAGATACGGATGTTGTCAGAATTGATGCTTCAATATTATTTGTAGTAGGGGCAATTGACGTATAAGGATTAGCCATCATAGTTGCGGCGGAAACTGGTGCATAGGCACGAGTGACGCGTATATCTAATTTGTTATCCGCGTCATATTCGCGCTTTACTCGAATTTCTGCTAAATCATTAACTTTAAGTACTTCGGCCAATGCCTGAATAAACTTAATATCTGTGTCTTGATCTTTTTTCGTCATGTGTCCCTCAAGAAAAATTCTGGATTTTACATTATATTTTTATTTATATGCTAATTATTTAGTCATGGAAAGTCTGATAGTTACGTAAGGTCATTTGTTTTAACGTTTATTTTTGTAATTTTTTTGAACTTGTATAAAAATATCTTCTGCCTTCAGCCAACCGACTGAGCCCTTAATTAATAAATTAAGAGCGCGTTTAGCATGGGTATCAGCTGATGAAAAATTTCCATATAGAGCATGACGTTCTGCTGTTACTAAAGATGCCCAGCCAGGTAGGTTTTCTTGCGAATAAGCTCTCGCTAATTCATACAACATTCTGCCATCTCTGAGACCTTTATTATAAACATTTTTTAAAACTTTTAGTGCAGACTTATGATTGCCAATGGAGTTGTATGCTCTGCCAAGACCTGAGCTGATTAATAATTCATTTGGAGCAAGTTTGGTAGCAAGTTTGTAAGCTTGCACAGAAGCCTCTGCTTCCCCAATTTCTAATAAAAACTGCCCTTTCATTTCGTTATAAAATGGATCATCAGGTTTGATTTTTATTAATCGATCAATTTCTAATTGGGCTAATTTGATATTCGGCATCTTATGATAAGCAATTGAACGAATATATGTAGCTATTTCAAGATTTTCATTTATGTCAATATTTTGCAAAGTAGACTTTGGGTTACCTGTGAACCCAATAAACTTTGCCCGCATTCTCGCATACAGATAATCTAAATTATTTTTTTTAGTAATCTTTTTGGGAATGTAATTATCTATAAAAGTTTTAATATTTGAAATACGTTGTGAGTTCAGTGGGTGAGTTAATACATAAGGATCCTGCCTTCTTGAACTTAGTAAGTTTTGACCCTCAAATATATTTAAAACTTCTAATGATGCTTTGGGGTTAATGTTTGCATCAACCATAAACCGTATCCCTGATTGATCCGCACTCGCCTCTTGGGCGCGATTATTGCTTAAAAAAGCTCGTTTGACGGCACTATTTGTGCCTGCAACCAATCCAATAGTTGTCGTCATTTCTCCTGAAACTAAACCAATTGCCGTGCTGAGTAACGTACCTATAGTTGCAGCGTTATATGCTTTACCCATATTAGAAATGCGCTGATAAAAATGACCTCCAGTGATATGGCCTATTTCATGTGCTATAACTGATTGTAATTGTTCAACATTTTTTAAACGAGTTATTAGGCCATAATGAATAAATATAGCTTTACCATTAATGACAAATGCATTCATTGAACTATCATTTACAACTAAAATTTGTATTTCTTTTTCATCAAGCCCAGCACTCTTAATTAATGAATGCGAAATTAATCTTAAAGTACGTTCAATCTCGGCGTCACGAAGTAAGCCTTTTGCTTGAGCCATCGATGATGTCAAAATTAACATTAATAAAAATATATGTATTAGATTTTTTTTCATACGATATGGTGCAATGTAATTACGAAAGCGTCTAGTTAAATTTGATAAGAGGCAGTATTATAATTATCGAAAGGGCCCACAAATCGTGGGCCCTAATTTTTAAGCTTTCGACCACCAACCGCGTTTTTTAGGCTTTGGTGGAACAGATTCTGCATCATTTACTTTAATTGTGCTATCAGAGGCATCTTTAGTTTTAACTATTTCTTCTTTTAACTTTTCAACTTTCTTTGGCGCACGCTTATTGGGAGCAGATTTTTTAATTTCTTTTAAATCAGTTTTATTTTCGTCTAAAGAAATAGATTCAGGAGTGACTTTTTTTGCTTTAGCGCGAATACTTTTAGGCTTTATTACGACCTCTTCTTTGATCTCAAGGGCCTGACTGAGGCCTTCTTTTAGTAAATCTTCTGCAATTTGAGCTTTAGTGCGTCTTTTTTTACGAGGAGCTTTGATTGGCTCTCCTTTATTTTCTATGGTTGATAATACCGAAACAATATTAGCATTTTCTACTATGGCTATTTCAGAAGGTTGTTTATCTTTTGGTGTTTTATTTCGAACAATACGTTTTTTTGGCACTTTAGTTGGCACAACTTCTTCTTCTATTATTTTAGGCGGTTTCGTAATTGTATCAACAGGAGGTATTTCTAGTTCAGTAATATTTTCCATACCATCAGTTTGCTGTAGGTCATCTTTTCGGCCGCGACGACGACGACGACGACGACGCTTTTTTGGTTTTTCTTCTTCTTCTTCAATTGATGGCACCGGCGTGTCTTCTGACACCTGTACAGTTTCTTCTGATATTTGTGGTGATGATACTTCTATATTAGCTACAGCTTCCATCTCGCTTGCTGTGGGCATTTCGAATACATCGGCTACAATTCTAGAAGAAGTTTTGCGTTTATCTAGGTTATATTCTGTTCCAATCATCGTAGCAGAAGCTTCTATAATAATTGATATGCCATACTGGCTCTCAATTAAGGCAATATTGTCGCGCTTGTGGTTCATTAAGTAGTTTGCAATTTCTACAGGAACTGTTGCACATATTTCCTTTGATCGTTTTCTTACCGCTTCATCTTCTATTTCGCGCAATATTGATAATGCCTGACTATCGTCAGAGCGAACTAATCCAGTTCCCAAACAATGTGGACATTCTTTTGTTGTAGCTTCTAACATACCAGGACGAAGGCGCTGACGTGACATCTCCATCAATCCAAATCCTGAAATTCGTCCTACTTGTATTCTTGCACGGTCTGTTTTTAATTTGTCTTTCATCCGCTTTTCAACGGCGACATTGTTTCGACGTTCTTCCATATCAATAAAATCAATTACGATTAAACCAGCTAAGTCACGTAATCTTAGTTGTCGGGCTACTTCTTCAGCTGCTTCTAAGTTTGTCTTTAGAGCTGTTTTTTCTATAGAGGACTCTTTGGTTGCCTTCCCAGAGTTAACGTCTATTGCAACTAAAGCTTCGGTAACTCCAATAACTATATATCCACCTGATTTGAGTTGTACTGTTGGATTAAACATACCACCAAGATAGCTTTCAACCTGATGTCTTGCAAACAATGGCATTTTATCTTTATACAGCTTTACGCGATCAATATGTGTTGGCATTAGCATAGTCATATAAGCTTTTGCTGCCTCAAATCCTCGTTCACCATCCACTATAATCTCGTCAATTTCAGTATTGTATAGATCACGAATTGAGCGCTTTATGATATCACCTTCAGCATAAATCTGAGTAGGGGCTATGCTTTCTAGTGTAAGATCTCTGATTTGAGACCATTGGCGCATTAAATATTCATAATCACGAAGGATATCATCACGGTTTCGCTTTGCTCCAGCAGTTCGAACTATTAGACCTGCACCTGGTGCGACTTCCAATTCATTTGTTATTTCTTTAATATTTTTGCGATCTTGAATATTAGTTATTTTACGAGAAATCCCTCCACCACGAGCGGTATTTGGCATTAATACGCAATATCGCCCAGCCAAAGATAAATATGTTGTAAGAGCCGCACCTTTATTGCCGCGTTCTTCTTTTACCACTTGGATTAATAATATTTGACGAACTTTAATTACTTCTTGAATTTTATAGCGCCGTGGCCGGGGCTTTCGGGGCTGAATGTCATCGTCTATGTTATTTTCTGCTAACGTTTCTATTTCGTCAGTAGTGCCATTTTCAGCGTGCTTGCTCTGACCTTCAGGAATGTCTAAAGCAGGTTCTTCTGTGTCGTCCTGAAGGAGAGCATTATCAGCTTGGACTAGAGGATTTTCCGCAGCGCTCGAGCCTTCTTCAATTATTTCTTTTTTAGCATCTGATACATCTGAGTCTTCAACTAAACTATTATCAACTTCGAGATTTTCAATTACATCTGATATTATTGTAGCATCACCAGATGTTTCAATAGCAACTGATTTAGTTTTTCGCCGACGAATACGTGATTTTTTTGACTTTTCTTTTTCAGCTTCTTCTAAAGATTTGACGTATGCCTCTTCTTCGGCAATTAAGGCTTCACGGTCAGCAATTGGAATTTGGTAATAATCAGGATGTATTTCAGCAAATGCTAAAAATCCATGACGATTACCACCATAATCAATAAACGCAGCTTGAAGAGATGGCTCAACACGAGTGACTTTTGCTAAATATATATTTCCAGAAAGTTGACGTTTATTTAGACTTTCAAAATCGAATTCATCGACCTTGTTTCCTTCCACGACAACAACGCGGGTTTCTTCCGCGTGTGTCGCATCAATAAGCATTTTCTTTGGCATTTTGTACTTTCGTCAGGCAAGCTAAACATCTTCTTAAATAAAGAAATGTATATATTTGCATGAATAGTTATGGCGGAAACATTCGTATGCAGGTTATTTAAAGAGGCATATACCCCTTGTGATAACATCTTATTTTTGCACACGCGTTTCATCGCGGGTTTCTCCTGTGACCCTATTATGGTCACTAAAATGGCTGTTCTTACACTAAAAGTATAATATAGCTGTTCCTTTGGCCATGTGGCCTGCTGGTGGACCAGAGGTGGACTTTGGCGTGAGTTGTTACACTGCCTGTCACTTAATACACATCCAACGAATCTGTTTAGATAATCTGATAATTTAACTATCTAAAATTATAATAAATTGGTGAGCATATAAATACAATGTGTTTTTAATAACATTAAATACTTAAAGTTTTATGAGCGAATGAACGCTCTTTTAAAATTGTATAGTAAAGATTTATTGTTATAATATTTTATTCAGTGATCTTAGAAAAATAAAAATTAAATTTAGGTCTTAATTTTAAATATTAGATTTGTTATTATCAATAAATATTGATCTTAGATTTATTTTCTTAAGTGATAATAAGTGTTATAATATTTATAAAAAATTAGGATAATATTAGTGTTACGTTTGATTTTTTCATTTTTTGGATCAATTTTTGCTTTGCTAACTTTAGGTTGTGCATTATTTGCAATAATTCTTACGGCCGTCTTTTTTGCTTATGGCAATGATCTTCCTGATTATGAACAGCTATCTAATTATCAACCTGCCACAATAAGTCGAGTTTATTCAGGAGATGGGCAGGTTATTGATGAGTTCGCTCAGCAACGCCGATTATTCATCTCAGCAGATGATGTTCCTGACATTATAAAACAAGCATTTATATCTGCTGAAGATAAGAATTTTTATAGTCATTCTGGATATGATCCTATTGGAATAGCAAAAGCTATTTTTGATGCTGTTAATGGTCAAGATTTACGCGGTGCGTCTACTATTACCCAACAAGTGATGAAAAACTTTTTGCTAACCAGATCACGTTCAATGGAACGAAAAATTAAAGAAATTATTTTGGCAACTCGAATTGAAAGATCAATGTCAAAGGACAAAATATTAGAATTATATTTAAATGAAATTTTCTTGGGTCAAAATTCTTACGGAATAGCTTCTGCATCAGATACCTATTTTGGTAAGTCACTTGATGATATATCCTTGGAAGAAGCTGCGTACTTAGCTTCTTTACCAAAGGCACCTAGCAACTATCATCCTGTACGGCAGAAAAAACGTGCGTTAGCACGTCGAAATTTTGTTATCCGTGAAATGGCCGAGAATGGATACGTAACTAAAGAGGCCGCACTAATAGCTAAGTCAAAAGACCTAATAACAGTTCAAAGTGGGCAATTAATGTCTGCTCGAGAGGCGCGCGCACCACGCACGTATTTTACTGATGAAATTAGGCGCCAACTTTCTGCAAGTTTTGGTGAGAAAGAATTTTTTACAGGTGGTTTAGCAGTGCGCGCTACCATGGATTTTAAGTTACAAACTGAAGCTAAAAAAGCTCTTCGAAATGGCTTGGAGGACTATGACCGTAAGTATAGCCCTTGGCGCGGCCCCATAACTACAATTGATAAGAAGTTTTTAAAAAATGATAAATGGCGTGAAATATTAATAAAAGAAAACCTGCCTCGTGATATTGATGAATGGAAACTTGCGGTAGTTACTGAGATTAATAAGAGTGCAGCTATTATAGGTATCGAAGGCTTTTCTACGAATGAAAATCAATTTTTAGATTTTAATGATGAACTTGAATGGGCTCAGAATCGTGAATTTTCTGACGGAAATCGTATTTCTATACGCAACATAAAAGATATGTGGTCAGTTGGTGATGTTATATATGTTAAACCAATATATACTTTTGATGGTACTATATATCGTTGGACATTACGTCAAATTCCTAAAATTCAAGGGGGTTTTGTTGCAATGGACACCGAAACTGGACGGGTTTTAGCAATGCAGGGCGGATTTTCTTACCAACATTCTGTATTTAATAGAGCAACCCAAGCAAGGCGCCAGCCTGGGTCTTCTTTTAAGCCATTTGTATATGCAGCAGCCTTAGATGTTGGTTATAGCCCAGCAGCCATGATTATGGATGAAAAATTTGAAATCATGACTCCACAAGGATTATGGAGCCCTAAAAATTACTCAGGAGAGGAGTATGGTCTAACTCCGTTACGTGTTGGTATTGAAAGGTCTCGGAATTTAATGACGGTTCGCTTGGCTCAAGATGTTGGAATGGATGTTGTCGCTGGATATGCTGAACGCTTTGGTGTCTATAATAGAATGCCAAGACTTCTTGCTGCTGCATTAGGTGCGCAGGAAACAACTTTATTTAAAATGGTATCCTCATACGCAATGTTTGCTAATGGAGGAGAACGTATACTTCCAACAATGGTTGACCGTGTTCAAGATAGGTTTGGAAGAACTATTTATAAGCATGATAAGCGAAACTGCGTTGAATGTAATGAGAGTATGCTAGAGATTGGAAAGACGCCATTTATTACTAATAATCGTGAAAGAGTATTAGACCCAGTGACGGCATTTAGATTACAATCAATGTTGCGGGGGGTTGTTGAGAGGGGTACTGCTAAAAGTGTAGCAATTGATGGTATTGAAATTGCTGGGAAAACTGGAACAACAAATGAAGCTAAAGACGTTTGGTTTGTTGGTTTCACTCGTAATATAGTAGCTGGCTGCTATATGGGTTTTGATACACCTAAACCACTTAGAAAAGGTGCCTCTGGAGGTGGCATGTGTGGCCCTGTTTTTAAGCAGTTTATGAAAACAGCTATAAAAAAGTATGGTGCAGGTACTTTTAATCAACCGCCAAATACATATTTTGCGAAGTTTGACAGAACTAGTGGGGCTCATTTGCCTGACGGTGGCACAGGTAGAAATCCCAATAATATCCCAGGGGACAATGTTACAGCAGAATTATTCCGTATTGGTGAAGACCCAGTTTTAGATGGCTTAATTACAATAATTGATGGTGGCTTTTCAGTAAATGCTGACGTTGAAATTTTTTCTGAATTTTCGGATGATTTGGGAATGACAACTGGAGATAACTGGGTGAAAAGTATTATAAATAATAAGAAAAAAGATTCTAATAAAGTGAATTTTGGTAGTCTATCTAGTGGGGGTCTTTACTAGCCCTTTACCTGAGTTAATCAGCTTTGTAGAAGCATATAACTTTATTTGAGGCAAGCAGATGCGTGCAGAAATTGAAAATGTTGTTACCGAAATTCGTAAATCTCTAGATTTACTTAAGCAGCGTATGGATTGGGAAACGGCTGAACATCGCATGGAAGAATTTGATGCAATGTCGGAAAATCCTGATTTATGGAATAATCCTGAGAAAGCTCAAAAATTAATGCGCGAACGTCAGGTGCTGGCAGATGCGATTTCTAATTTTAAAGAACTTACTACTGAACTTCAAGATAACATTGATATGATTGAATTAGGTGAAGTTGAAGAAGATATTGAGGTTGTTAAAGATGCTGAGAATGGAATTTTAAACATCAAAGATGAGGCCTCTAAGCAAGAATTAGAGGCCTTGTTAAACGGCGAAGTAGATGGAAATGACACTTTTTTGCAGATCAATGCTGGTGCTGGTGGTACTGAAAGTTGTGATTGGGCAAATATGCTTGCTCGCATGTACGTTCGTTGGGCAGAACAAAAAGGCTATCAAGTTGATAGGATGGAGGAAAGCGTTGGAGATGAAGCAGGTATAAAATCTGTAACATATCAAATTAAAGGTCAAAATGCCTACGGATGGATGAAATCAGAAAGTGGTGTTCATCGATTGGTTAGAATTTCACCATTTGATAGTAATGCAAAACGTCATACCTCTTTCTCATCTGTATGGGTTTATCCTGTGATTGACGACAATATAGATGTTTTAATAAATCCTTCTGATATTCGTGTGGATACATACCGTTCATCAGGTGCGGGTGGTCAGCATGTAAACACTACAGATTCTGCTGTCCGCATAACTCATCTTCCTACAAATATTGTTGTTCAAAGTTCAGAAAAATCTCAACATCAAAACCGTGCTAATTGCATGGCAGCATTAAAGTCGCGCTTGTATGAACTTGAAATGCGTAAGCGCACTGAAGGAATACAAGAAGCACATGATAATAAGGGTGATGCTGGCTGGGGGAACCAAATTAGATCCTATGTTTTACATCCATACCAAATGGTTAAAGATTTAAGAACAAATGTAGAAACTTCTGATAGCCAGGGTGTTTTAAATGGTGACCTGGATATGTTTATGGCAGCTACACTAGCACTTGATGTTGCAGGCAAAACACGAGCCGAAGCTCAATCAGATAATTAAAGAATTGCCTATATAATTTTGAGCAATTCTTTAATCTAGACCTATTCAATAGGTTTTGATGGAGATTTTATTTTTGCTGCACTAGAATTTAAAGGATCATCTTGACGTGTCACTGAACCTTCAAAGTGAGCACCACTTTCAATTGCAATTGTTTTATGAATGATATCACCTTCAACACGTGCAGTTGCGGTTAAGCGGACTTTAAGTCCTCTAACGCATCCAATTACTCGTCCATGAACAACTATATCATCAGCAACAATTTCACCTTTAACAGTTGATCCTTCTCCTACAGTAAGGAGGTGTGCACGGATGTCTCCATCAACAGTTCCAGATATTTGAATGTCTCCTGTTGTCTTCATATTACCCTTAATATGTAAGTCTGTTGACAGAGTAGACGATGGTGGTTTCGCTTTTGGAACAGACAATGCTGGATTCAATGAAGAAGACGGTGATAGCGCTGCATTCAGAGGCTTTTCTGAAGCAGTATTGGGTATGTTTGATGGTTTCGGTTGTTCTGGTTTTTTAGAAAACATTGTTTGTCGCCTTCATATAGCTGCTTGCATTTAATGGCTTCCCGCCAAGTCGAATTTCGTAATGGAGGTGTACACCTGTACTCCTTCCAGAATTCCCCATAGCACCAATTTTATCACCACGCGAGACTTTTTGTCCAACTTTAACATTTATTCTATGTAAATGAGCGTAATAACTTATAAAACCTTGACTATGTTTGATTTTTATTAGACGCCCATATCCACCATTGTTGCCAGCAAATATTACTACTCCATCTCCTGATGCTACTATTTTTGTACCCAAAGGAGCTGCTATGTCTGTGCCATTATGCATGCGACGTTTACCCGATACAGGATCTCGGCGATAACCAAATCCACTTGTATAACGATGCGAACCTACAACCGGATGGCCTAAGGGAACTCGGGCGGCTGCTAACTTCATTAAACTTACATGATCTAAATCTCGTAATAGGGTTGAAGCACGTTTCGACATTATGTCGGAAAGAATACTTTCTGACGAAATATCAAGTGGTGTAATTGGTCCACCTATTCCAGAATACCCTCGCCGCACTTCATTAACTAAAGATTTGGTGTTAATTCCACGTTTATCTAATGCTTTGCTGAGTGGTGCAAGTGCAACATCAACAGCTTCCTCTAACCTATTAAATATTTGATTGCCTCGTTCTTGAAGTAAGGCGGCGTCTAATTCTAAAGTCGTAACGTGTTCTTTCATTTCTTCCGTACTAATATTTAGTTCATCACGTTCCAAAACAGTTTTTACTAAAGCATTTGTTAGAAAGGTTAGCGTAGATCGATAGTCAGCTTTGGAACCAAATTCTGGGTCTATTTGATTGGTAACTGTATTAAATTTGTTTAATAAGTTATTAGTGCGTTCTTCTGATATGTCGCGCGACTTTACTGCTTTTTGCAACTTACGTTGCATTATATTTAGTCCTTTGCCTAATTCGCGACGTTGTTCTTCAAGTTCAAGTAAGTCAGATTGTTGAGCTGACACTTGTCTTAATGCAATATAAAAACGTTCTAGAGATGTTTGGGCCTCAAGTGAACGTTTGTCCCTTTCACTTGAGAGTTGTTCAAGACGTGTTTCATATGCTTGTTGTAATACAGTGGCTTGATCTTTTTCAGACTTTGATGAAATAGCCTGAACTGTAAGCACTAACGAGGCTATTATCATCCAACAGAAAGCTAATGCAAAAAACGTACCTGATAAAGTTTGTATCAGTGGCGATAATTTTAAATATCTTACAGTTTTATTGGAGCGCAAGTAAACGCGTTGTTCAGGAATATGATTTCCTAAAAAATTATTTATAGCAACAAAACTTATTGTCATTTGATGCGACCCTAAACTAACATAAAGCGATTATGTTTTATTAAGTTATAATTAGACCTTAGATCAATGTTTTTGATGAAAAAATTTATTAATTAGTTTAAAATACATAAAATAAGCAATAAACAGCCAATTTTAGTATAAATAAAAATGTATTAGCTAAAAATAGATTAATTTTATGTGTAGTATTTTAATTGAAAATACGAAGCTTTTTATTGCATGTAAATATTATAAAAATAATTATGATAATGAAATATGAATTTATTTTAACAGTCTCAAATATTGTTTGTTTTTAATCTTATGGATAAAATATTAAATAATATTGTTTAAAAAACCTAAAGTATTAGTAATTAGCTAGTCTTCGTTAAAACTACAGTATAATTAAAATGCATGATATTAAATTTTAAGAGTGGTGTTTTAGATGGGGAGATATTTTAATGGATAGTAAAAATGCTTCCAATCAAAATCCTAAACTTATTAAATCTACTTTAATTCGGCGCTTTTTGATATTTTCTTTTGCGGTTGTCTTAATTTTTGCTTTTACCCCATTTTTTTTATTATGGTATCTACATCTTCAAGACGATGAAACAGTAGTTCAGATCACAGCAATAGAAAGTTTTATTGCAAAAAAAATAGATAAACAATTAAATGCTGTTAAGTTAAATATAAGTTCTTTTGGCCTTACCAAAGGGCAGGGGCTATTAACTCCTAAAATTGTTTTTTTAAATGTAGATATAACAGAATCTAATGGAGTAAGAATTTTAAGTGTACCAAAAATTTTAGTTGATTTAGATGTTTTTACAGGCATTCCAATATCAAATAATACCGGTAAACTTATTTTGGAAAATGCAAAATTATTTATTTCACGTGATATTTTTGGTAAATTTAATTTATCAACCTCTGATGAAACAATTCCAGAAACTTTTCTTAAAGATTTAGATACATCAATGGATGCTTTTTTCAAATTACCTATTGCAAAAAATATTCAGGAGTTTGATGCTGCAAATATTGAGGTTAATTATTTAGACGCTAAGACTGATAATTCTTACTATTTTAAAAATGGTAACTTTAATTTAAAATTAGAAAATGATAAATTATCTATTCATAGTTCGTTTGAGTTGAATAGAGATAAAGAAACTAAATCATTCGTGAGTTTAATGGGCAATCGGACATTAGGTGCAAGTTCCTCCAATGTTTCGATTGAAATTAATAATGCAGATTCCGTTACAATGGCTGATCAGTTACCAGCACTTGATTGGTTGCGCAATATTGATGCAAGTGTAAATGCAAAAATTTCTACCCGAATAGGTGTTGGTTCATCGGTTTTAGGTATAAACGGTTCATTAGAGCTTAGTGATGGAAAGCTACTTGCAACCCCCAAGAATGCATCTTCTAAATTTCATTACGCTAAAGCAAATTTTGAATATAACCTGAGCACAGATATTTTAGATTTTTCGGAATTTGAATTTAAATCTAATCAAATATCAGTTAACGGATCAGCTAATAATATCTTGATTAGAGACTCGTCGCTAGGGGTTATGGGTTCACAAACTAAATTAACTATAAAATCGCTTGAATTTGATATGCCAGAGTTTTCTAAAAAAGAAATGAACTTTAATGATGGATTAGCAGAAATATTACTGACCGTGGACCCTTTCCAAATAACACTAGAAAAAGGTAAAATTTACCAAGGTGAAAATTATATTGAAGCTTCGGGTGATTTATATGCATTAAACGATTATTGGAAAAGTAGACTTAAATTTAATATAAACAAACTTAATTCTAAAGAAATTAAAGATTATTGGCCAATTTCATATGGCTCAAAAGCTAGAAATTGGGTTATTAAAAATTTTAAAGAAGGTAACCTGCTGAACCTAAATGGAACTTTCTTAAGAGCAGGTGGTAAGTCTGAAGTTAATATTAATTTTAAGTTTGATGATGTTACTTTGAGTTTAATTGATACAGTTAAACCTTTAAAAAATGCATCTGGTCATGGAAATATATCACAAAACCAAATTACATTGAATCTAGATCGTGGCTCAATAGAACCTGTTATAGGTGAATTTGTAGACCTAAAGAATAGTTCGTTTCACATATCTGACACAAAATCTAAACCAGTGATTGGGCAAATAAAGTTATCAGCAAAAGGTAGTTTAAAATCAGTTCTTGAAGTGCTTGATTCACCAAAGTTTAGATATACTACTAAATCTGGAATTAAGTCTAATATTGCTACGGCTAATGTTGCAATCGATGGCTGGGTAAAATTACCATTAGTGAAGGGTATCAAACCAGATCAAATTAAGTATGAATTGTTGGGGGAAATGACAAATGCTAAAAGTAAAAAGTTAATAAAAAATCATATATTAAAATCAGATAAAGTTTCTATTCAACTTTCTGATCAAAATCTAACCTTATTTGGTTTAGGTGATTTTGATAATATACCTGTTGATTTTAAATGGAGCCAACAGTTTAAGTTAAACCCAACCAAGGCAAGCACATTAAATGCTAAATTAAACATCGATCAAGAAGTTCTTAATGCGTTTAATGTTGAATTACCTCCAAATAGCTTTTCTGGAAGTACGGCTGCAAACATAAAAATTGAAATGAAAGCCAAACATACTTCAAAATTTGTATTGTTGAGTGATTTGAAGGGGGCCAATTTAAAAATTAGTTTTTTAGATTGGAGTAAAGAAGAAGCTAGTGAGGGAGAATTAAAAGTACGGGGAACTTTTGCAAAACCTTTAGACGTTGATGCTATAGAAATATCAGTGAATGGTCTTGAAGCTAAAGGTAAAATAAACTTAAATGACAACGGTGAATTGAAATCAGCAGTATTTCCAACTCTTAATGTTGAAGATTGGTTATCAACATCTATTATTTTAAATAAATTAAATCAGGCTAAAAAAATACAAATATTAAGGGGTCGTATTGACTTGCGTGAGCTTGATCTTAATCAGGAATCAAGTGAGAATTCTGGCTTGTTAGATGTCACATTAGATAGTTTAAGAATAAGTGACAGTATAGAATTTACAAATTTTTCAGCTAATATTATTCGTAATAATCCGCTTAATGGAACCTTTCGCGCTAATATTAATGGCGGGGCACCAATATCAGGCGCTTTATCTAAAGGTAAATATGGCATTAAGATTATTATTCATGGTGAGGACGCTGGTCTTGTTTTGCGATCAGCTGGAGTTTTGGATAATATAAGAGGTGGTGCGTTAAGATTAGATTTGGAAGCAACTCAACAGAATGGTTATTACACAGGAAGTTTTGTCATCGATAGATTACGTATGTTACACTCTAATCCAATAGCATCTATTTTGGATAGTCTAAGTTTAGTTGGTTTATTAGATAAGTTAAAAAACGAAGGTATTCAATTTGATCAAGCCAAAGGTTGGCTTAATATAACACCAGAAGGCATTCAACTGCGCGATGTCAGTTTAGTAGGACTTTCAATGGGTCTTAGTCTTGCTGGCTGGTATGCTAAAAATACAAAAACTATAGATTTTGATGGTGTAATTACACCAATTTACGCAATTAATGGCGTGTTTGAAAGAATAGCAGGCAAGCTGTTTGGAGAGCAAAAAGGCGAAGGAGTATTCAGTTTTGTTTATACCATGAAAGGCCCTTCAGATGCTCCAAAGGTTCGTGTAAAACCATTATCAATTTTAACACCTGGCGCTTTTCGTAAATTATTTAGATCAGATATTCCAGAACCCAAAAAGTAAAGCTTGCGTCATTGTTCTAAATTCGTAAAAGCTCAACTATGCATTTATCTGATTTCGATTTTGAATTACCAAATAATTTGATCGCTTTACGTCCAGCCGTTCCTCGAAGCTCTTCCCGTATGCTAGTTGCTACTAAGGGTACTATTCAAGATAGTCAGTTCATGGACTTAACTAAATTCCTTCGCAAAGGTGACCGTTTAGTTGTAAATGATACAAAGGTTATACCAGCTCGCTTGACGGGCCAGCGCATTCGGCAATCTGATAATGGGGAAACATCAGCAAATATTGGTGTAAATTTATTATCTATTAATGAAAATGGTTATTGGCTAGCATTAGCAAAACCTTCAAGGCGTGTGAATATTGGAGAAGTTATTCGTTTTGGTGATGAATTTCAGGCAATAGTTATAGATAAAAGCTCTAAAGGTCTGCTTCTTAATTTTAATTGCCAAGGATTTGATTTTGATAAGCAGTTACAATCTTTAGGTGCAATGCCCTTGCCTCCTTACATAGCAGCAAAGCGTCCAGCTGACACACAAGACAATGAAGATTATCAAACTATTTTTGCACAAAAATCAGGTTCTGTTGCTGCCCCAACAGCGTCTTTACATTTTGATGAAAGCTTAATGGTAAAACTTTCTGAATTAGGTGTAACACAATCTAGGGTGACATTGCATGTTGGTGCTGGTACATTTTTACCAGTAAAAGTTGATAATATATCGGATCATCAAATGCATTCTGAGTGGGGCGAAGTTACTGGATTAGCTGCAAAAGAAATAGTTCAAACTAAGATTGATGGTGGGCGAGTTATTCCTGTTGGAACCACAGCACTTAGATTGATTGAAACTGCAGCAAGGAAAGGTTCAATTAAAGCTTGGTCAGGAAATACAGATATTTTCATCAAACCTGGTTTTAGCTTCAATGTAGCTGATGGATTGATTACAAATTTTCATTTACCAAAATCAACACTTTTAATGTTAACCAGCGCATTAATGGGAACTGATCAAATAAAAAATATCTATTCTCATGCAATAAAAAATGAATATAGATTTTTTTCTTATGGCGATGGCTCTTTACTACTTCCCTAAAATATAAACGACTTTATAAGCGTCGCAAATACGCAGAACATCGTTGGTGATTCTGCTATCTCTTACAAATATATTTAAGGAATAGGCTTATGCTATTCGTTGTCAAAAATTCTTGGGCTTTATTGCTTGGTATGCTTTTATTAATGCTTGGAAATGGCCTCCAAGGTACGCTTTTAGGCATCAGGGGTGCTATCGAGGGGATGTCGCCTCAAACTATGTCTTGGGTCATGACTGGATATTTTTTGGGTTTCCTTTTTGGCTCACAACTTGCGCCAAATATGATCCGGCGCGTAGGACATGTAAGAGTGTTTGCAGCTCTAGGTTCGTTGGTTTCAGCTTGTTTAATTTTATATGCTGCGTGGGCAAATCCATATTTTTGGTTTTTATTGAGAGTTATTGTTGGTTTCTGCTTTTCAGGCATTTATGTTGTTGCTGAAAGTTGGTTGAATGACTCTTCAACCAATGAAACGCGAGGTCAAACTTTATCTGCTTATTTGATTGTTCAAATGATGGGAATTGTACTAGCTCAGGGGGTTTTGAATTTTGCGGATCCCTCAGGCTACACACTGTTTATAGTTATTTCTGTTGTTGTTTCATTATCTTTTGCACCTATTCTATTATCTGTTAGTCCTGCGCCACAGTTTCAAACCTCAAAGCGAATGACTTTAGTTGAATTGTGGCATATTTCTCCATTAGGTGTAGTTGGTCAGTTTTTTTTAGGTGCAGTGTTTGCAGCATTATTCGGTATGGCATCCGTTTATGGAACTGAAAGAGGTCTTTCAATTAAGGATATATCATTGTTTGTTGCTGCTATTTATTTTGGTGGGATGATTTTACAATATCCAATTGGATGGATTTCAGACCGCATGGATCGAAGATTTTTGATACTTATTGTTTGTATAGTAGGAATGCTTTTTAGTTTTACAGCAAACCTGTCTGATAATTTTAATTGGTTATTAATAGTAGCATTTATGATTGGTGGAGTATCCAATCCATTATATTCTTTATACATTGCCTATACAAATGATTATCTTGAACACGAAGATATGGCTTCTGCTTCGGGTGGTTTAATTTTTTTAACAGGCGTAGGTGCTATTTTTGGACCTATTATTGTAGGTTGGCTCCTTGGCACTTATGGTGCAGACAGTTATTTTCATTTTATTGGCGGATTGCTTACTATCATGGCAGGTTATGCGCTTTATCGTATGACACAAACGTCGAGTATTGCGGTCGAAGATACTAGTGCATATGCACCAGTGACCCCTGCCTCTACTCCTATTGCAATAGAGTTTGCTCAAGAATATGCTATTGAAATGGCATTAGAGGAAGAAGAAATTGCAAGTGAAGAACTTGATAATTGAGAGGATTATTAGTCAATATGATGATTAAGTTTTAAGTTATCTGAGGATAATAATAAATATATTTTTTATTGCTAAATTATTCAAAAATTTCACAAATTATTTATCAGAGTGGTTAAGTGCAATAGATAAAATATATCTTATCTAAATAAATTAATGCAGAGCTGTTATTAAAAAAATACGTCAATTAAAAGTAGAATTGGAGTGCTTGTAAATCTATTAATTATCATGCAATATAGATTTAGTTTAATATTAAACAAATTATGAGGCGAGTATGGCAACTGTATATGACATGATTGTAATTGGGGCAGGGCCTGGTGGCTATGTGGCTGCTATTAGAGGCGCCCAATTAGGTCTAAAAGTTGCTATTATTGAACGAGAACACATGGGTGGAATTTGTCTGAACTGGGGATGTATTCCCACTAAGGCTATGTTGCGCTCATCTGAGGTGTTTCACCTTATGCATCGGGCCAGTGAGTTTGGTTTATCGGCTGAAAATATTTCTTACGATTTGAAAGCTGTAGTTAAGCGTTCACGCGGTATTGCTGCGCAATTAAATGCTGGAATTGGTCATCTGTTAAAAAAGAATAAAATTGATTCTATAATGGGTACTGCAACATTAACGTCAAAAAATAAAGTATCAGTTAAAACTGAAAAAGGTACACAAGAGCTGCAAGGTAAAAATATTATACTAGCTACTGGAGCTCGTGCACGAGAATTACCTGGCCTTGAAGCAGATGGTGATTTGGTTTGGACATATAAATCTGCTCTTACACCACCACGTATGCCCAAAAAGTTATTAGTTATAGGTTCGGGTGCCATTGGTATTGAATTTGCAAGTTTTTATAACACGTTAGGCGCTGATACTACGGTAATTGAAGTTTTGGATCGTATTTTGCCAGTAGAAGATGAAGAGATATCAGCTTTTGCCAAAAAATCCTTTGTTAAACAGGGGATGAAAATTATAGAAAAGGCGATGATTAAAAAACTTGATCGTAAAGAAGGATTTGTTATTGCTCACATCGAAAAAGCTGGAAAAATTGAAACTCAAGAATTCGATACAGTAATCTCTGCAGTTGGTATTGTTGGAAATATTGAAGGACTAGGTTTAGAGTTATTAACGATAAAAGAAGAACGCAGTCATGTTCTTACTGACTCTTATTGCAGAACTAATGTTGATGGTATTTTTGCAATAGGCGACTTGGCTGCTGCTCCTTGGCTGGCACATAAAGCATCACACGAAGGCGTTATGGTTGCTGAACTTATAGCTGGTAATAATCCACATGCAGTAAAGCCAGAGAGTATTGCTGGATGTACTTATTGCCATCCACAAATTGCGTCTGTTGGTTTTACAGAGGCTATAGCATTGGAAAAGGGCTTTGATATTAAAGTGGGACGCTTTCCATTCGTTGGAAATGGAAAAGCTATTGCTTTGGGTGAGCCTGAGGGATTGGTTAAAACAATATTTGATGCCAAAAATGGAGAACTATTGGGAGCACACATGGTTGGTGCCGATGTAACGGAAATGATTCAAGGATATGTTGTTGCTCGACAGCTGGAAACAACAGAGCAAGATTTAATGGATACTGTATTTCCACACCCTACATTATCAGAAATGATGCATGAAAGTGTATTGGACGCTTACGACAAAGCTATTCATATATGATTGCAAGTCTGCGTATGTATTAATGGCCTGAGATGCGTAAATCTCTAAATAAATATTGGCAATTAATCAAATATGAGTTGTTGGAAAGTGTTCTATCAGCTCGGGATTCATTGAATTTAGTGCTGAATGAAAAGGATGCATGGATGTACCCTAATTTAATTCTTGGGCAAACGTGTGGGATGCCTTATCATAAATTTTTATATAATAAAGTTTCCCCCATTGGAACACCAAACTTTGGCATTATGGGTTGCCCCACTGGTTATTATAATAGTGTTTTTATTACAAATATTCAGGACAATCGCTCTAATTTAATTGAATTTAAAAACTCAGTTTTTGCCTATATCATGGATAATTCCCAATCTGGTTTAGCGACTGCTTTTAATCATACTCAAAAAATAGGATTTTGGTTTTCTAATCGTATAATTATTGGTGGGCATACAAAATCTAGTAAATTAGTTGCCAATGGACAGGCTGCTATAGCTTGTTTAGATTCAGTTTCGTGGAGACTATTGTAGCACTATTCACTGATAGGCGAAAAATTAAAAGTGATTGCGGAAACTCAACCTTCATTTGGACTTCCATACATATCTGCTATTGGATATAATTCAAAAAACCATTTTTATGCAATTAAGAGAGCAATTAAAAACTTAGATATGATTGATAAAAAGGTTCTAGGTATTATAGATTTAGAATGGATTTCAACAGATACTTATTTAGAAGTTTTAAATCCACTTTCATCTGCTACTTATGGCGATTAAGTGGCTTCAATATTATATCCTTTTTTTATCCATTCAGTAATACCACCAAGCATGTGTGCGACAGGTGCTAACCCCATATCTGAAGCTGCTTTAGTTGCTAAAGCAGATCTCCATCCACTTGCACAATAAAATATAAAGGTTTTGTCCTGGTCAAATATTTTCTTATGATAGGGACTATTTGGATCTATCCAAAATTCTAACATACCTCTTGGACATGAAAATGCATTATTAATTTTTCCTATCTTTTTCAGCTCTCGAAAATCACGTAAATCTATAAATATATGATTGGATGAATTAAGTAATCCATGTGCTTGAGTAGTATTTAAGCAGGTAATTTGACTATTTGCTTCTTTTACCATTTCTGCCACTGATTTTTTGAGTATAAGCGTCATTATGCAAATGCCATTCCGACTAAATATGCCACAATTGCACATACGCCTCCTACTAAAACTGTTTCACCAACACTTCTAAAAATATTCTGTCTTATAACTGAATAGCGAAGCAATCCGAGCGCTACCAGGGCGGAAAATGTAGCAAAAACAGATATTTGAAATGTAGAGTTAATTGGTTCATATATAAAATATGGCAATAATGGAATTATTCCAAAACATATAAAAGCTACAAATGTTGCTAAACCATTTAAAATGGGGTTCTCTCCATTTGGATCGGCCATTTGCAATTCATATGCCATCATAAAATCAGCATAATGGTTAGGGTAATGCTCTAATATATCAGTCATTTCGTGTGCATGTCTTAGTGTGAATCCACTATCTTGTAGCATTTCTATTGCTTCTGCTCGCTCCATTTTGGGATTATTTTCAATTTCAAAGAGTTCTTTTTCACGAACTGAATGATATAAATCCTGTTCAGATCGTGCAGATAGAAATTCACCAAGTCCCATAGCGGTGCCATCTGCAAACAAATTAGCTAGTCCAAAGAGTAGGACTGCTATGCCGCCAATTTCTGCTATTCCACCAGCGCCAGCACCAGCAAAACCCGCAACAACAGCAAAGGTCGTTACAATGCCATCGTTACCACCATAGATTATCTGTTTGATAAACTCCGCAATTGGACTGATGTGGTGTTCCTGATCTTTATGTTCAGCCATATTTTTAGGTGAGAGTGTCATATTACTTTTTAACAAACCTATAAGAAAAGGGCCAGCCCGAAGGATGGCCCTAATTTTTAAAGATATATAATCATTATTTTATGTTAAAACGACCCAAATCCATAACTTTAGTCCATGCATTCACAAAATCATGTATAAATTTTAAATTTGAATTATCTTGTGCATAAACTTCAGCCAATGCGCGTAATATAGAGTTTGAACCAAATACTAAATCTGTTCGACTGCCTGTCCATATTTCCTCATTTGAAGTGCGATCAGTTCCTTTATACATACCTTTATTTGTCTCACTCCAAACTGTTTCCATGTCCAATAAGTTAATAAAGAAATCATTAGATAACTGGCCAGGCCGTTTAGTAAGAACTCCATCTGTATTATCTCCAAAATTTGCTCCTAATACTCTTAAACCACCAATTAAAACTGTCATTTCTGGAGCGCTTAAAGTTAATAATTGTGCCCTATCTAATAAAAGATGCTCAGCTGGCATGCTAAAATCCTTTACTAAATAGTTGCGAAAGCCATCTGCATGCGGCTCCATAACGTCAAATGAGGCTATATCAGTCTGTTCTTGAGTTGCATCAGTACGGCCGGGTTTAAAGGCTATATTTACTTTATTACCTGCATCACTTGCAGCTTTTTCTACCCCTACGTTTCCTGCAAGAACTATTAAGTCAGCCATTGATATTAGAAAATCTGAATTCTCTTTAATTACTGTTAATTTATCAATAATTTTTACTAATTTTTTTGGTTGATTTATCGCCCAATCTTTTTGTGGAGATAATTGTAGTCGAGCACCATTTGAGCCACCACGTAGATCAGAAACACGAAAGGTGGATGCTGATGCCCAAGCAGTTGAAACCATTTCAGAAACACTCAAGCCAGAATTTAATATATCTGATTTCAATGACTTAACCTGTTCATCATTAACCAACACGTGGTGTGCTTTTGGTACTGGATCCTGCCAAATTAATTCTTCATTAGGAACATCTGATCCAAGATAAAGTTCTTTTGGCCCCATGTCGCGGTGTGTTAGTTTGAACCATGCGCGCGCAAATGCTTCTGCAAACTCAGCTGGATTTGCATGAAAGCGACGTGATATTACTTCATAAGATGGATCTATTCGCATGGCCATGTCTGCAGTTGTCATCATTAAAGGAACTTTTACATCTGAACCATCAACTTCTGGAGCATGGTCACTCTCTGATAATCCTTTCGCGTGCCAAATTTGTGCTCCAGCAGGACTTTTGGTGAGTTCCCAGTCATAGCCAAACAAAACATCAAAATAACCCATATCCCATTTTGTTGGGTTTGCTGTCCAAGGTCCTTCAATACCACTACTTATTGTGTCTGTAGCATGTCCAGTACCTTGTGAATTTGCCCAACCAAAGCCCTGTTGCTCAATGTTTGCACCTTCAGGTTCATGGCCAACTTGAGAAGGATCTCCAGCGCCGTGAGATTTTCCAAACGTATGGCCACCCGCAACTAATGCAACAGTTTCTTCATCATTCATCGCCATTCGTGCAAATGTCTCACGTATATCCACTGCTGATGCTAACGGATCAGGATTACCGTTAGGACCTTCCGGATTTACATATATTAAACCCATTTGTACTGCTGCTAAGGGATGATCTAATTCACGATCACCAGTGTAGCGATTATCGGCTAACCATTCATCTTCTGACCCCCAATAAATGTCCTCTTCAGGTTCCCACACATCTTGACGGCCACCTGCAAAGCCAAAGGTTTGAAATCCCATTGTATCCAAGGAAACGTTGCCTGCTAAAATCATTAAGTCAGCCCAAGATAATTTATTGCCATATTTTTGTTTAATTGGCCACAATAGGCGACGCGCTTTATCTAGGTTAACATTATCTGGCCAGCTGTTTAGTGGTGCAAAACGCTGTGTCCCTGATCTTGCCCCACCACGCCCATCAGCTGTTCTATATGTACCAGCCGAATGCCACGCCATGCGTATAAAAAAAGGACCATAGTTACCGTAGTCGGCAGGCCACCAATCCTTACTGTCTGTCAAAGTTTCAGCTAGATCTGCCTTTAAAGCCTCTAAATCTAGTTTTAAAAATTCAGTTTTATAATCAAAATCTGCACCTAGTGGATTAGTATTTGGATTATTCTGGGATAGTATCTTCAGATTCAATTGATTTGGCCACCAATCTTTGTTAGTTTTCCCGACTGTGCCGGTATGCATAACTGGACATTTTCCTTGTGTATCGGACATTAATTCCCCCTTTGTTTTCTATATTTTTATATATAACGTTTATACTGATTATTGGAAATTGTATTTAATATAAAAATCGATTAGTAAAACTTATGGCTATTACACTAAGGCAACTCACATATTTAACTGCATTGGATGCTCATCGACACTTTGGTCGTGCAGCAGCGGCTGTATTTGTTACTCAATCTGCATTATCACAACAAATTAAGGAATTAGAGTTATCTTTAGGTAGTGCATTAGTTGAGAGAAATAAGCGTGGTGTAACCCTTACTATTATAGGACGCGAAGTAGCATCTAGGGCTATTAAGATTTTGGAACAAATAAAAGATATAGAACAATTATCTAGATTTCAGTCGAGTATGCCAATAAAGCTTAATATCGGATTAATTCCAACTATAGCACCATATTTGCTTCCCCATGTACTTCCAATATTGAGATCAAATAATAATGGTTTGGAATTTGGTATAAGAGAAGCACAGACTAATATTTTATTGGATGAACTTAGCAGGGGACAGCTTGACGCAATAATAATTGCATTACCTTCTAATATAGAAAACATGATAGAAACTCCATTAATGAGAGATAATTTTTTACTAGCTGGAGCTAAGGAACCTCTAGCAACTTTATCCAAAAAAGGTTTAATTCCCACTCAAATTGATGCAGAAAAATTATTATTATTAGACGATGGGCATTGCTTATCGGATCAAGCGCTGGCGGCATGTTGTATTAAACCATCTGCTCGAATGGATTTACGAGCGTCATCCTTAACAACTCTTTGTCGATTAGCATCGGAAGGTTTTGGATTTACACTTTTACCAGAGTTAGCGGCAGCCAGTGAATTAAGGGCTTCACCAGATTTATGCATACATAGATTTGTTGGTGACCAACCTCATCGTACTATTGGGTTGGTGCGCCGTTCTATTAGTGGTGACAGCGAATGGTTAAAGGTTTTAGAAGATGCATTTACTAAAAGTATTAAATATTTAAAAGATACAGTTTTGCAAGATAAATACTAATTTATTATCATTAATCAATATAAAATATTAGATGGTTTTCATACGAGACATTATGTTTTACTGCTTATATACTGATGTTATAATAAGGATAAATTTATGCGTGATCTTAATATTCCGGCAGAACGCCATCCTGAAAAAGCTCATAAGCCTGACAACGCTCAGCCCAGTAAACCTTCGTGGATAAGAGTGAAAGCACCAGTTTCAGAGGGCTATAAAAAAACACGTGATATTATGCGTGAGAATAAACTAGTTACTGTCTGCGAGCAAGCAGGGTGCCCAAATGTTGGTGAGTGTTGGTCTCAAGGGCATGCCACAATGATGATTATGGGGGAGGTATGCACTCGCGCATGTACATTTTGTAATATTGCCACAGGTAAACCGCCAGAGGACTTAGATGTATTTGAACCTGGTCGTGTTGCTACTGCGGTAAAAAAACTAGGCTTAAACCACGTTGTAATAACATCAGTTGATCGTGATGATGTTAAAGATGGTGGTGCAGAACATTTTGCGCAGACTATTAGAGCTATTCGAAAACAATCACCAAATACAACTATTGAAATATTAACGCCAGATTTTATTCGGTGTGATGATAGTGTTTTAAAAGTAGTAGTTGACGCTAAACCAGACGTATTTAATCATAATCTTGAAACTGTTCCTGGTCTATATCCAGAAGTGCGGCCTGGGGCGCGGTATTTTCATTCTTTAAGGCTTTTACAACGTGTAAAAGAATTAGATCCAACTATGTTTACTAAATCAGGCATGATGGTAGGTTTAGGCGAAAATAAACAATCTGTTGTACAGGTTATGGATGATATGCGTGCTGCTGACATAGATTTTCTTACTATAGGTCAGTACTTACAGCCAACTCCAAAACACCATGGTGTTGATAGGTTTGTTACACCAGATGAATTTAAAATCTATGAAAAAACTGCATATAATAAAGGTTTTTTAATGGTATCATCTTCACCCTTAACTCGGTCAAGTTATCATGCTGGTGATGATTTTGCCCAATTACGTTCAGCTAGATTGGCAAAGTTTGGTAAATAGTTTATTTTTTGGCTAGAATTTCAAATTTAATTCTAGCCAAATTTAAATTAATAAAAAAGCTTCTACTAACGACGAGGAGCTCTGTTTCCACCACTTTTGAAAGGTTTTTTACCACCACCTGAGTTGCTACGTGGCTTGCTTTCACGTGGTCCAGATCCACGCTTAGAATTTGCACCACCACCGCGACGACGTGGGGCTGGTTTTTCAAAATTTGGAATTAAGTTTTGTGTCAGACCTTCTAATTCAATTACGGGTATCTCCATTTTTATAATTTTCTCGATATCCCATAATTGCTTGTGTTCATCAGGTGCACAAAAAGCAATTGCTCGACCTTCGGCGCCAGCCCGTGCAGTACGCCCAATTCTATGAATATAAGATTCTGGTACGTTTGGTAGATCGAAATTTATGACTATTTCGATATTAGGAATATCGATACCGCGGGCAGCAATATCTGTAGCAATAAGAACGTATGTTTTTCCTTTTCGGAAATCATCTAGTGCACGTTGGCGTTGGCCTTGAGATTTGTTACCATGTATCGCATCGGCAGCAATATCTTGAGTACCTAACCATTTAACCAGTTTGTCTGAACCATGTTTTGTTCTTGAAAAAACTATCACGCGTTTTCTGGGGTTTGCTGAAACTATACGTTGGAGCGCAAGTCCTTTATTTTGTTTGGACAAATGCATCAAGCTTTGTTCAATTTTTTCAACTGTAGAATTTTCAGGGGTAACAGAAACTTGTACGGGGTCTTTTAGATATGTTTCGGTAAGCTTTTTTATTTCTTTTGACATAGTCGCAGAAAACAATAACGTTTGACGTTCTTTGCTAACTTTTGAAATAATACGTTTTACGGCTGGCAGAAAACCAATATCCAACATTTGATCAGCTTCATCTAAAACTAAAAATTTAGTTTCGTCCAAGCGAAGACCTTTTTGTTCAACCAAGTCTTCTAATCGGCCTGGAGTTGCAACAAGAATATCAACACCTTTAGAAAGATCTCGCATCTGTTTACGGATTGGTGCACCACCAATTGCATGAGTAAAGTTTAAAGGTAAACGTTTGCCAAAACTTACGAAGGCATCATGAATTTGTAACGCTAATTCGCGTGTTGGTGAAAGAATTATAGTTCTCGCAGAACGTGCTTTTAATGCAATAGGATTCATAAGTAATTGTTGTATCAATGGAAGAGCAAAAGCGGCTGTTTTTCCTGTACCAGTTTGAGCTAAGCCAACTAGATCTTTACCGCCTAAAACAGCAGGTATAGCTTGTGATTGAATAGGTGTTGGCTGTGAATAACCCAAAAAACCAAGTGCCTTTACTATCTCTCCATCTAAGCCCAGATCAGAAAATGCGCTTGCGTCTGATTTTGGCTGCTCCGCACGCTCTTTCTTTTTTTCTTTTAGTTCTTTCATTTTGGGTGTGGCTGAAGTTAAGAGAGATGCCTCATCTTTCTTTAGAACAGTAACTGTTGCAGCTGCCTTTTTTCCAGTTTTTTCATCAAGTAATAATTCATATGTTAGCATGTCGCCTTCTTTGACAACTTTTAATCCTGAAGCTTTAAGGGCTGACATATGTACAAATACATCGTCACCTCCTTGATCTGGGTTAATAAAGCCAAGGCCTTTTACTGGGTTGTACCAAATTACTGTGCCGGTAAGCATGGGATATACGCTCTCTAGGGTTTGGGCCTGTATGCCAACTGGCGCTACTACAAGCTATGATTGGCTAAAACCTAGGGACCCGCGATGCGAATCGCCGTCAAATGTTAGTACATCTGGCCAGCCGAAGATGTCCTCTTAGGCGACGAATGGATAACAGGCAAGCGTGTTTAGTGGAAATTCTGAAGCTAAGCTATTCAGTGTGGTGGATTGTGTGAAATAGATTAGTAGAATTTTTGACAACACCTAATCAAATACTACTTTACCAATGTGAGCTAAATTTCTATTCCGTTGTGCATAATCAATGCCATAACCGACAACAAATTCATCAGGAATTTCAAAGCCAATCCAGTCAGCATTTATTTCCACTTCGCGCCTTGCGGGTTTATCTAGAAGTGCACAGACCTTTAGGCGAGCAGGTTTTCGAGATTCTAGTAAAGATTTGACATGATGTAGAGTATGTCCCGTATCTACAATATCTTCAATTACCAAAACGTCTCGACCCTCAATTTCCCCTCGTAGATCTTTCAGTATTCTTACTTCCCGTGAGCTCTCTAAACCATTACCGTAAGATGAAGTTTCTAGAAAATCAACTTCACAAGGTAAATTCAACTCGCGAGCTAAATCAGCTATAAAAACAAAAGAACCACGCAGTAAGCCAACAACAATAAGTTTATCAGTATCTTTAAAATACAAAGAAATTTCCTTAGCAAGTTCTTCACACCTTGCGGCGATTGATTTTGCTGAAATCATAGGTTCTACCTTATAGTTTGTATGATCCATTGTAATTTCCATATTTTTTAATGTTATCTGTAATAGTCTTGCAAAATAGTTAATTTAATAATTTTGTAAAATTTAACATATATTATTTGGTAAATTATTCACACTTAATGAACAAGGTATAAAGTTATTATAATTTAAGATCTTTAAAATACTAATTTAATGATTATATCATCTAATTTTATAAAAAATATCAACTTTATTATTTTCATAATTTTTTGCGTTTATTGATGACTAACGATGTGGTTTTGCATAAAACAATTTCATGCCGACACACACAGAAAAAAGACTAATGCCCTATAGCGCGCAGCAGATGTATGATCTGGTTGCTGATATCGATTTATATCCAGATTTTTTGCCATGGTGTGCTGCTGTACGAACTCGCAACGTTATACCTCAGGATGAAAAAATAATTGTGGATGCAGATCTAGTAATTGCATTCAAAGTTTTTCGTGAACGCTTTGGCTCAAGAGTAACATTAATACCTAATCAAACTACAATCGATGTTGAATATTTGGATGGACCATTTAAATATTTAAACAATCATTGGGTATTTACAAATGTAGATGGTGGTTGTGAAGCAGATTTTTTTGTTGATTTCGAGTTTAAATCTAAAGTTTTACAAGTCTTGATAGGTGTGGTTTTTGGAGAAGCGATGCAACGCATAGTTCGAGCATTTGAGGCACGAGCACAGCAATTATATAATTAAATAGATGGCTCCATGCTTAAAATTGCAAGGAACCGTTTCTACTTTTAGGATGCCATGTCGTAAGCACGCTCACCATGCGATGATTGATCTAGGCCAGTTATTTCATCTTCTTCAGAAACTCTGATTGGAAAAATTAATATAACAAATTTAATTATTATAAATGTAACAACTATTGTGAAACAACCAACAATAGCTAATGAACCCAATTGTTCACTCCAACCTGCATAACCAAGTACTGATAACATAATTGTACCAAATATTCCACCAACGCCATGAACTGCAAATACATCAAGGGTATCATCAATCCTGAACCATCCTTTTATTATTTCACACATTATTTGGCAAACAATACCAGCTATTGAGCCAATCATTAATGCTTCTACCGGTGAAACCCATCCAGATGCAGGCGTAATTGAGGCTAAACCAGCAATTGTGCCAGTAACCAAACCGACTAAGGATGATTTTCCATATTTTATTCGTTCATAGAGAGCCCATGTAAGTGATGCTGATGCAGCCGATATGTGTGTCACAGTAATTGCCATGGCTGCACCACCATCTGCTGCCAACTGTGAACCACCGTTAAAGCCAAACCAACCAACCCATAACATGGCTGCTCCTAGCATTACGTACCCTGGGTTATGTGGTGGAACATTTTTATTTAAACGAGGGCCGAGGACTATTGCAATTATAAGAGCGGCGATTCCTGCTGTTTCGTGAACAACAATGCCACCAGCAAAATCTTTCACTCCGTTTGCAAATATTGAGCCCTCAGAACCTGAAAGTAAGCCGCCTCCCCATATCCAATGTGTTACTGGTGCATAAACTAATATCATCCATAATGATGAAAATAATAAAACAAACGCAAATGAAACACGTTCAACATACGCACCTACAATTAAAGAGGGAGTAATAATGGCAAAGGTCATTTGAAAAGCAAAAAATAAAACTTCTGGAATTGTACCAAAAATTGTATCGGAAGTTATTCCTATTAAAAAAGCTTTATCAAGTCCTCCCCAATAAATATTTTGGGTCCCAAATGCTATTGAGTATCCAAATGCCAGCCACAGGATTGACATAAGGCAAGCTATGGCAAAGCATTGCATAAATACGGATAGAACATTTCGGGCTCTCACTAAACCACCATAAAAAAGAGCAAGTCCAGGTATTGTCATGAATAAGACCAAAGCGGTTGCTACCATAATCCAAGCTGTATCTGCACCATTCATTTAAACATTCCTTTTAGAATTTGGGATGTTTTGACTGAAGCTGCTTTAGATCAAAAGGATTTCATAATTTATTAATGAAGATGTGTAATGATTGGTTAAAAATTAAGCAAAAAATATATATAGAGCACTATTTAGGGCAAACCGAAAATGATAAAATATTTTATTTAAGGGTATTTAAAATTAAATTAAGAGCATGGTGAACAGTTTTTTTACGAACATTAGATCTTCCTATAGTGCCAAATTGAACAGTTTCTGTATATGTTTTACCAGCTTTTAATGCTATTCCAAAACATACAGTACCTTCTTTTTTATTGGCAGATCCACCTGGACCCGCTATTCCTGTTACTGAAATAGCTATATTCGCTGTAGATTTTTTGATAGCGCCAGATGCCATTTCTGCGGCAACCTGCTCACTAACAGCCCCATATTTTTCAAGTGATTTCGATGACACTCCAAGCAAAGCTATTTTTGCATTATTAGAATAGGTTATAAATCCCCGATCAAATATTGCTGAAGATCCAGGTAATTCCGTTAAAGAACTTGAAATCAATCCACCAGTACAGCTCTCAGCTGTTGCAATTATCCAACCTCGATCACGAGTTAATTTCAATATTTTGGTATTTATATCTAAAATCATAAAAAGTAGCCAATAATTAAAAATCCAGATAAAATAATAGCAGAAATAATTCCAGCTAATACATCATCTAGCATAACGCCAATTGGTGTGGATTTATTATCAGCCCAACTTATTGGCCACGGTTTTAAAATATCAAAAAAACGAAATAAGCCAAATGCAAATAGAAAAATAGTAATAAGGCTTACTGAATAGTTTATATCGAACACATTAAAATTTATAGTATAACTAAAATATGAAATTGTAGCTTTATTGTATGAAATTATGAAATATATTGGACTAAAAGTTATTAGCTGCCCAAGAACTTCATCAATTACAATTTCTGATGGGTCATGATCTTCTTTATCTTTTGTTTCATTATGCGTAGCCCACCAGCCGAGTAAAAATATGAATATGCTGATAACTATTAAATGCCAAACACCCCAGCTCCAAATTAATGTTAAGTAAATAAAGGGTAGGGATGCTAGTGATCCCCACGTTCCCGGAGCTGGACGCAAAAGACCTGAATAAAACCAAGTAGCAATAAAGCGTGTCATAGACTTATTAACGTAGCTGTTGCTTGCGCAGCAATGCCTTCATTGCGACCTGTGAATCCTAATTGTTCTGATGTGGTAGCTTTTATAGAAATTCTATTAATTGTAATACCTGTTATCTGAGAAAGATTTTCTTGCATGGATTTTGTGTATGGGGCTATCTTAGGCAATTCACATATAATTGTACAATCTAAGTGATTTATTTTAAGGCCACATTCGTGGCATCGAGATACTGCTTTTCGCAGGAAAATATCTGAAGGTGCACCTTTCCATTTATAATCGGACGGAGGAAACCATTGGCCTATATCACCCTCGCACAATGCACCAAATATAGCATCTGTAATTGCGTGCATTGCAACGTCTGCATCTGAATGGCCAATCAGCGCTTGGCTGTGAATTATTTTAATACCATTAAGTATTACAAAATCACCCATACCGAAAGCGTGTACATCGTATCCGTTTCCAACTCTAACATCCATATTTTCTCCTATTAAGCGCCTTGCAAAGCTAAAGTCTGTTGGCCAAGTTATTTTAATATTTTCTTCAGCACCTAATATAGGAGTTACTTTAATGCCTGCATTACGTGCAATTTCAACATCATCAATTGCAGAATTATTATTTATTAGATGTGCGTTTCGAATAGTCTTGGTAACAAATGCTTGAGGTGTTTGGGCTCGCCAAAGTTTTTCACGTGCTACCGGTTCTAATGTAATATTATCAGAAATTGCCCAAATTGCGTCCACTATTGGAAGTCCAAGAAAGCATGCGTCGTGTTTCTGTACACCTTCAATAACGCGTGAGAGCGCATCTTTTGGCAGAAATGGTCTAGCTCCGTCGTGAATAAGTACAAATTCTGACGAAATTTCATTCAAACCATTAAGTACGCTTTGTGAACGTGTATCACCTCCAAAAGCTGGTGGTGATAGCCGCGTGTCCTTAATTTCAGAGATGGTCTCTTTGTATAAATCAACGTCATCTTTATGAATAATACAAACAATTTGTGATATGTCATTATGTTTGAGACATGCTTTTATTGTAAAGTATAAAATAGGTTTACCTGCTATTTTGTGGTATTGTTTTGGTATATCGCTAGCGGTACGAGTTCCTCGTCCTGCAGCAACTATAAGAGCAGTTATTGTTTTCATACGTTTGTTATAGTTGGCCTTTTTATCTATGCAAGAGAGTTTGGGCTTGTGCTTAAAATTGATTGTGCTCATAAATTAATCATGAGCTCAATTATGGTTGGAAATCAGGCAATTTCGCCTCCTGTACTTTTATCCCCTTTAGCAGGAATAACTGATCTGCCATTTCGAAATTTAGTTTCAAGCTTTGGTGCGGGACTTGTAGTTTCAGAAATGGTTGCAAGTCATGAGATGATGCAAAAAGGTAAAGAAGCCCATGCAAGAGCTGAATTAGGTTTAAATGTAAAATCCACATCTGTACAAATTGCTGGCTGTGAGGCCTATTGGATGTCTGAATGCGCTAAATTAATTGCTGATAAAGGCGCACAAATTATTGATATTAATATGGGATGCCCAGCAAAAAGTGTAGTTAACGGTGCATCTGGATCTGCTTTGATGAAAACACCTGACTTAGCTCTAGAGCTAATTGCAGCTGTAGTTAATGCAGTTGATATTCCTGTAACTTTAAAAACTAGGTTAGGATGGGATCACGATAGCCTAAATGCGGCTCAATTAGCAGTTAGTGCCGAAGAAATAGGTATTCAAATGATAACAATCCATGGGCGTACTCGTTGTCAGTTTTATAAAGGTTCTGCTGATTGGCATCGTATCCGTGAAGTTAAAAATGCAGTAAATATTCCTGTAATCGCAAATGGTGATATCATAAATACTTTAACGGCTAAACAAGCAATTAAAGATTCGGGAGCTGATGGTGTTATGATAGGGCGTGGTGCACAGGGGAAACCTTGGATCTTAGCACAAATTGCATCTGATTTATATGGAACTGCTCCACCTGTTATCCCTCAAGGGAATGATTTAAATAACATGATATCAGTACATTACACGTCTATGTTAGATTTTTATGGTAATTTTTACGGCAACAAAGTTGCACGAAAACATCTTGGCTGGTATATGGATTATATAGGTGTAGACACAGCAACTCGGCGTTCATTACAGACAGAATTGAATTCTAATAAGGTGCTTAAAATGATTGCAAGTTTACCAACAGAGAAGGTAATTGCATGAAGCAATTAGACTATAAACATATCTGGAATACACTTCCGTTTCCAACTTTTATTATAGATGATAATATGATAATTATTGATGGAAATTCTGCTGCAGAACAACTGGTTCATACCTCACAAAATCAGATGTGTGGCAAACTAATTTCAAAATTCTTTGGCTCTAATTCTGTAATCCTAGAAACTATCAAACAAGCTAAAGATCAAAATTCATCACTAACTCAATATGATGTAGCTTTAACCTCAGCTGATCGAATTACCATAAACTGTAATTTACATATAAATTTTTTAGATAATGATACTCGTTCGCTGTTAATAATTATTCAGCCAACTAGTGAATCTCTAAAAATGAGCCAATCTGTAACGCATAGCACTTCAGCACGTTCAGTAACGGCCATGGCTTCTATGTTAGCTCATGAAATACGTAATCCATTAGCAGGTATTTCAGGAGCTGCGCAGCTTCTAGCCATGAATGCTAAGAGTGATGACATTGAATTAGCTGAGATGATTGGTCAGGAAACAAATAGAATTGGGACATTAGTTGACCGGTTCGAGAGTTTTTCAGATGTTAGGCTGGCGTCCCATAATGCATTTAATATACATGATATTTTGGATCGAGCTATTCGTTCCTCATCAGTGGGTTTTGGAGCATCTGCAGAATATATAAAGGATTATGATCCTTCATTACCGGATGCTTCAGGTGATGAAGATCAAATGTTACAAGTATTTCAAAATATTTTAAAAAATGCGTCTGAGGCTATTGGATCGGTTAGGGGACAAATTAAAGTACGAACTTCATATAAATCTGGAGTTAAGTTTTCTGTTTTAGGCAATAAAATTGAAACTTTACCTTTGCAAATAGAAATCATTGATAATGGAAAAGGTATTCCCACTAATATTATAGATGAAATATTTGAGCCATTTGTTTCGTCAAAGGTTAATGGCACTGGTCTAGGTTTATCGCTGGTTTCAAAAATAGTAACTGGTCACGGTGGTTTAGTAGAATGTGCGTCAAATGAAAAAGGTGCAAGTTTTATAATTCGTTTACCGGTATGGAAATTATTATCTAAGGAGAATAAATAATGGACGGTACAATATTAGTTGCGGATGACGATAGGACTATTCGAACTGTTTTGACACAAGCATTAACTCGTGCTGGTTGTAAAGTTCGCTCCACAGGTAGTTTAGATACGCTATGGCGTTGGGTTGAGGAGGGTGATGGGGATGTTGTAATTTCAGATGTTAACTTCCCTGATGGTGATGGATTGGAACTATTGCCTTTAATTAACCAAAAACGTTCAGACTTGCCTGTGATAATTATTTCAGCGCAAAATACAATTATGACTGCAATCAAGGCATCTGAGTTAGGTGCATATGATTACTTGCCCAAACCATTTGACCTTAAAGAATTACTATCTAAAGTTAATAAAGCTTTGTCCAATCAGGGATTTAAAGCGAGTGTAATTCCAACCAATGGTAAATCCGAACTAGATTTGCCATTGGTTGGTTCATCACCCTTAATGCAAGAAGTTTACAGATTTTTAGCACGTGTATTAAAGACTAATCTATCAACCATGATTACTGGTGAAAGCGGAACTGGTAAGGATTTGCTAGCGCACGCTCTTCATAATTTAGGGCATAGAGTTTCTTATGATTTTATAACTATAAATGCATCTACGGCGAATATAAATAAAATTGAAGGGATATTATTGGGCGGTAAAAAGGATTTTGGCATAGATCCTGCATCAGAGAATTCTACAATTTATTTAGATGAAATATCTGAAATGTCTCCAGAAATACAATTACATCTATTAGATTTACTAAGATCAGAATTAGTAAGTAATAAAAATTTTAGAATTATTTCATCATCAAGATTATCTTTAGAAACTTTAGTTAATCAAGGTTTATTTAGAGAAGACTTATTTTATCGTTTAAATGTAGTCTCTGTGGCATTGCCTCCCTTGAGAGACCGAGTTGGGGATATTTCAGAATTGGTCCGTCATTTCTTACAATCATCTAACTTATCTGGTTTGCCATTAAAAACAATTTCTATCAGTGCGTTAACATTGCTTCGTAATCACCGATGGGTTGGTAATGTTCGAGAACTCGAAAACTTCATCAGTAGGTTAATAGTTTTGTCACCAGATGAAGAGATAAGTGAAACTCAAGTAAACGAAAACTTAAAACTTATACCTTCAATTAATTCAACTGGTGGAGAAACCAATAATTTAAAACTTTCATTATCGGTAGAAGCCCATATTAAGCGTTACTTTGATTTGCATGGAGATACTTTGCCAGCACCTGGTTTGTATAATCGCATCATTAGAGAAGTGGAGTATCCTTTAATAGCATTGTCGCTTTCTGCTACTAGAGGAAATCAAATAAAAACAGCAGAACTATTAGGAATTAATAGAAATACGTTGCGCAAAAAAATAAAAGACCTAGACATAATAGTAACACGAAGTAAAAAAATGATGTAATGTTATCACATGAGTGCGATAAAAACAGAACACTAGGCAATTGAAAAATATCAAATTGGTTGATTTTATTTATAAAATAAGCAAATGGCGTCGAAAACGTAATGTTAAAGTTATATGGATTTGGTCTTTAATTCTATTTGGGCCGATACTAACTAGTATTACTGTAGCTATTCTTCAAGGTGTAATCGGTGACATTTCTGCAGGAATGGTGCGAGGTGTTATTCTTATTGATGGCATTTATCTTTTATTAGTCATTTCTTTAGTTGGTTATTCTGTAATGCGTTTGTTTGCAGCGCGCCGTGCTAAGTCTGCTGGTTCACGGTTGCATTTGAGATTAAGCCGTGTGTTTGCAATTGTGGCATTAATTCCTACAGTTTTGGTAGCCATATTTGCTGTTGTTACGCTCAGTATAGGTGTTGAGGGATGGTTTTCTGAAAATGTTCGCAATGTGGTTAGTTCATCTTTATCCGCCGCAGAAGCATACAAGAATGAACAAAGCAATGATTTGAAAACTGATTTAAGTTTTATAGCAAAAAAGTTGAGTGATTATAAAAAAAACAATGCTTTTGTCAGTGACAGTGATGTACGTATTCAATTGATGAATTCCCAAAAATTAGTTCGACGTGGTTTAAAGGAAGCATATATTATCGATGGTAATGCTAATTTACGATCGCGTGGTGATTTGAGCTATTTATTTGGATATGAAAAACCATCTTTAAAAAATATGGAATTTGCTGAAAATTTTGAGATATTAGTGATTGAAGATTGGGCTAATAATGAATTTCGAGGATTATTAAGACTTAAAGCTTATATAGATAAGTATTTATATATATCTAAAAGTGTAGATGGAAATATTTTAAACCTTTTAGACAAAACAGTAGCATCTGCAGAAACTTATAATCAAATGGAAAGCCAAAGGGAAAGAATACTTTGGTACTATGGATTGTTATATTTGGGCTTTGCTACATTTGTAATTTTATCTTCAATTTGGTTGGGTATGCAATTTGCTGAACGTTTATCAAAACCAGTTGGCCGCTTAGCTGGAGCAGCACAACGTGTAGGAGCGGGTGACTTTGATGTTAAAGTAATTGAAGAAGCTGGTGATGATGAAATTGCCATGCTTAGTAGAGTTTTTAATAGAATGACCAAACAAGTAAAGCGCCAACGGGATGATTTAATAACCGCTAACGATATTACTGAACGTAGAAGAAGATTGTTTGATAGTGTATTATCGAGTGTTACTGCTGGAGTTATTGGATTATCTTCAAATGGAAATATAGGTTTCATTAACTCTGCAGCTGAAAAGTTGTTAAATTTAGATGTAAACAATGATGAAGGAAAAAATATTCAATTAGCTGTTCCTGAATTTGTAAATTTATACGAGAATATTCAAAAGTCTGATAATGAAACACAACAGCAAGAAATTAGATTAACACGCACAGGCTCTATGGAGACATTATTAGTGCGCATATCTGCACGTATTTCAAAAGATAATATTATAGAAGGTTATGTAGTATCGTTTGATGACGTTACTGATCTTGTTTCTGCACAGCGATTAGCTGCGTGGGCAGATGTAGCGCGTCGAATAGCCCATGAAATCAAAAACCCACTTACTCCAATACAATTATCTGCAGAGCGATTGCGCCGCAAGTTTGGTCCAATGGTAGGTGAAGAAGAAGCAAGTCTTATTCAATATTGTGATGTTATCATTCGTCAAACAAATGATTTACGCAAAATTGTAGATGAATTCTCTAAATTTGCACGCATGCCTGAGCCAAATAAACGGCAGATTAATTTAACTAAATTATTGGTTGATGTTATTTTACTATTTGAGGTTTCATTATCAAAATCAAAAATAAAAATTACCTTTATTAATGAAGTAGGTAATGTAAACGCTTTTGTTGATGAAACAATGATAAATCAAGCAATTACAAATCTAATTAAAAATGCTGGAGAAGCAATTGTCAGTAAGATTAGTACTAGTTTTTCTGAATCGTTCAAACCAGAAATTAGAGTATATTTGTCTTCATTCGGAAGTGGTATTGAAATTAGCATTCAAGATAATGGTATTGGTTTTCCAAATAAGCATCGCTCTAGATTATTTGAACCATATGTTACAAGCCGTGAAAACGGTACAGGGTTGGGGCTGTCAATAGTTAAAAAAATAATTGAAGAACATAATGGTACGCTGGAATTATTAGATGCTGATCGCTTTTCAAGCGATAAACATTTCGGTGCAAAATTACGTATCAAATTACCTCAATCTGTAACTAATATCATAAAGTAATTGCTTGAATAAGATAAGGAATAAATAAATGGGTGATATTTTAATTGTTGATGATGAAAAAGACATTAGAGAATTAGTGTCTGATATTCTTATTGATGAGGGGTATACAACAAGACTGGCTTCAAACTCTGATGAAACTTTTAAATGTATCGATGAGGAATTACCTGAGTTGATTATCCTTGATATTTGGTTGAAAAACAGCTCCTTAGATGGAATTGATATATTAAAATACATACGTCAAAATAATTCTTCTATTCCTGTAGTGATAATATCTGGTCATGGCAATATTGAGATTGCTGTAGCCGCAATAAAGCAAGGAGCATATGACTTTATTGAAAAACCATTCAATATTGATCAGTTAACTGTTGTTATTTCGCGAGCTATGGAGACTTCGCGCTTACGTGCAGAAAACGCGGCTCTCAGAGTAAAGGAAATACCATCATCTAAACTAATTGGTTCCTCTAGTGTTTTTAAAAACTTCAAACAACAATTAGATAAGGTTAGTTCGGGCAATAGTCGAATAATGCTAACGGGTGGTTCTGGAGCAGGAAAAGAAATTGCTGCTCGCTATATACATGAGCATTCACAGCGGAATAACTGTGCTTTTATTACAGTTAATTCTGCTTCAATGTCTGCTGATAAAATGGAGGAACTATTATTTGGATCTGAAACTATTGATAATATTCAAACTGGACTTTTAGAACAGGCTGATGGTGGAATATTATTCTTCGATGAAGTAGCGGATATGCCAATAGGTACTCAATCAAAAATTTTAAGAGTATTAGTTGATCAAGAATTTATTCGCATTGGGGGTAAATCTAAAATATCTGTTGATATTCGTGTAATATCGGCGAGTAGTCGTAACTTATTAGTTGAAGTTGAAGAAAAAAAATTTCGTGAAGAACTTTACCATCGATTAAATGTTGTTCCCATATCAGTTCCATCATTGATTTCACGTCTTGATGATATCCCAGAAATAGCAGACCACTTTATTAATGAACTAAGTGAAGCTCAAGGACTTCCACATCGCGCTTTAAGTAAAGAAGCTATCGCTCAACTTCAAACGCGTGAGTGGCCAGGTAATATAAGGCAATTACGTAATGTTTTAGAAAGATCATTAATCTTAGGCTCTCAATATGGGGAAATTTCTGCGAAAGAGTTACAAATAAAACAAGTTTCCGTATCAGATAGTTCATTATCACAAATTAATAATTTACTTGGACTTCCATTGCGTGAAGCACGTGAACTTTTTGAACGTGATTATTTGGTTGCTCAAATAAATCGTTTTGGGGGTAATATATCAAAAACCTCTCATTTTGTTGGCATGGAAAGATCTGCCTTACATAGAAAGTTAAAAACACTTAATGTTATAACGTCTAGTGATACTGGTGCACGGGTTGCAAAAATGAATGATACTGATACAAATAAATAAGTTTAATATTGCCTGTTCATTTGTTGTTTTAATAAGACTGGGTTAATTTTGAAATTATTTCCTAAACGGAGACCATAAATGAAGGTCATTATATGTGGTGCAGGGCAAGTTGGATGGCAGATAGCTAGACATTTGTCATCAGAAAAAAATGATGTAACAATTGTGGATAATAACTCAGATTTAGTAGCGCGAGCAGCTGATACATTAGATGTAAATGGCATAGCGGGTAATGCCTCTTATCCTGATGTACTTGCATCTGCTGGTGCTGCAGATGCAGATATGATTATTGCAGCTACCTATTCAGATGAGGTGAATATGGTTACGTGCCAAGTTGCTCATTCCGTTTTCAAGATACCCCGAAAAATAGCCCGTTTACGTGGACAATCTTATCTTGATGCTATTTACTCTGATTTATATCAGCGGGATCATTTACCTATCGATGTTGTTATTTCGCCAGAAAAAGAAGTTGCAATTCAAGCTCTTCGTCAATTGAGGTCGACTGCAACATTTGACACTGAACCTTTTATGGATGGTAAAGTTGAATTGTTAGGCTTAATTTTGACAGAAGAGTGTAATGTTTTAAATACTTCGTTACGTCAGTTATCTGAATTATTTTTGACACTTAAGTCTACAATTGTAGCTATTCGGCGTAGTGGAATATTATTTGTCCCAGATAAACAAGAGCAATTATATGTTAGTGATCAAGTATATTTATGTACAAATTCTGAAGACAAAGAACGCTGTTTAGAAATTTTTGGAAAATCTAACAAAAAACAAGATCGAGTAATTATTATTGGTGGTGGTAATGTGGGCCTCATGGTTGCCAAAGGATTGGAAAATAATACTGTAAAAATCCATTCTAAGGTGATTGAAGCAAATCGCGAATGTGCAGAGAGAATAGCAGATCAATTAGAGCGAACAATCGTACTTCATGGAGATGGCCTTGATATGGATATCTTGGAAGAAGCTAATATTTCTAAAGTAGATGCTGTTCTTGCTGTTACTGATGATGATAAAACAAATCTTTTGGCGTGCGCACGCGCAAAAGCTTTAGGGTGCCCTATGGTTGTAGCTTTAATTAATGACCCAACACTTACAACCTTGATGGAACCATTAAACATTGATGCATCTGTTAACCCACGTGCAACTACAGTATCCTCTATATTACGCCATGTGCGCCATGGGCGTGTAAAAGCAGTATATTCGATTGGTGATGCAGAAGCTGAGGTGATAGAAGCTCAGATAATGTCAACATCACCAATTGCAGGTTTGAAAATTCGTGATGTTGAATGGCCAAATGGATCAATCATAGGTGCTATCCAAAAAAATGGTGAAGTATTGAGGCCAAAAGGTGATACTAAAATTGAAGAGGGAGACTATGTGATTATTTTTACTCTTTCCCATGATGTATCTGAGGTTGAACGTTTGTTCCAAGTTAATATTGATTTTTTCTAGCTGATGAAATGGCTTAGAAATCAACCATTATTTGTGATTTTAATGGGTATATATTCTTTATTGATGTATGTACCAATGTTTTTTTCTGTACGTTTAGAACAATGGTTATTTGCACGTACATTTTTCTATCACGGAACTTTCTTTTTAATCTTAACTATATTAATGGCTATTGCATTTTCATCACAAAAATTAAGTCAAAAAATAGTTAGTGGAATATTCGATTTATTTTGTAGTTTTGTTTTTTTACCTATTTTTTTGGCAATTCCTTTTAATCATTTGATACCAAGCATAAATTTTTTTGATGCTTATTTTGAAATGCTTTCATGCTTTACTACTACTGGCGCCTCCTTATTTTATGTAAATGATATATTACCGGATGTTTTGCATCTGTGGCGTTCTATAGTTGGTTGGTCTGGCGGTCTGTTAATGCTAATAGCTGCTCTAGGAATTTTTCAACCCGCCGGTCTGGCTGGTTTTGAGGTCTATGCACGAACAGTTGATACAGCAGTATTGGAAACACGTATAAAACGAGCCGATATTCGATCACGTATGATAAACTATTCATTTTCTATAATACCTGTTTATATTAGCTTAACAGTTGTTATGAGTATTCTATTAATTTTTTGTGGTGATAGGCCGCTTGTTGCAGTTATACATGCTATGAGTACCTTTTCAACAAGTGGTATAAGCAATGTAAATGGTATTAAAGGTGCTAGCTCTGGCATTATTGGAGAAGTTATTATTGCTCTATTTCTCATATTTGCAATATCACGATTTATGTATCAACAAGACATTGAAGGGCGTGGTTTCCGTCGCTTAAAAAGAGATAAGGAAGTCAATTTAATGCTAATTTGTATTATTTTGATCCCAATTTTATTATTTGCAAAAAATTGGTCTGAAGCTATCAAACTATCCGGTAGTTTAGATATTTTTTCGACGTTTGCGGCTCTTTGGGGCAGTGTTTTTATGGTCATGTCTTTTCTTACTACTACAGGTTTTGAAAGTACCCAATGGGCAACGTCACAGTCGTGGTCTGGCCTTGGAACCCCTGGGCTTATTCTAATGGGCTTATCTGTTATGGGGGGGGGAATAGCGACTACTGCTGGAGGAGTGAAACTATTACGTGTTTATGCATTATATAAACATGGTATTCGTGAAATGACGCGCCTTAGCTTCCCCAACTCAGTGGCTGGATCCGGAAATAAAGCGCGAGGCTTTCGCCGAGAAGGCGCTTACGCTGCATGGATTTTTTTCATGCTGTTTCTAGTAAGTCTTGCATTTATTGTTTTGGGACTATCTTTAACGGGGATTAAATTTGAAGATAGTTTGGTTTTAGCTATTTCAGGCTTATCAACGGTGGGGCCACTAATATATGTTGCTGGGGACGGTTCACTTGATTATGCGACGATCTCTAGGACTGCTAAATCTATATTTTGTATAGCGATGCTTCTGGGGCGCTTTGAAGCTTTAGCTGTGATTGCTCTTCTAAATCCTAATTTTTGGTTAAAATAACTTTTAAACTAATCAGTATTTAGGACTTTACTTTTTTGGTAGATTATTAGCTAAGATAAATAGATAATATATATAATAGAGCTTCCCCGTTAGTGGAGAAGAATAATTAAAAAGGGCTGAAAATGGCTACTGATAATCGTAATTTACAAGATGCTTTTTTAAATCATGTGCGAAAAACAAAAATATCTGTAACTATTTTTTTGATCAACGGCGTGAAACTTCAGGGAAATATTAGTTGGTTTGATAATTTCTGTGTTTTATTACGTAGAGATGGTCAATCTCAATTAGTTTATAAACACGCCATTTCAACAATTATGCCAGCACAACCAGTTATTCTATATGATGGTGAAGAGGCACAAGAGAAATAAATGATGCGTGTCAGTGTGATTCATCCCGAGATTGCAAACCATATTAAACGACGTTCTGGTATAAATTCATTATTAGAAGCTGTATCGTTGGCTAATGCATTAGAAGTCGAAATCGTTCATAGCGTCGTTGTACCCTTGAGAAAACCAAATGCTGCAACATTATTCGGGTCAGGGAAACTTGAAGAGCTTAAACAAATTTTTATGGCTGAAGATATTGGGTTAGTAATGATTGATGGATCATTAACACCAGTTCAACAACGCAATTTAGAAAAAGCTTGGAATCTAAAAGTTTTAGATCGCACTGGTTTAATATTAGAAATATTTGGAGATAGGGCGCAAACGCGTGAAGGTGTTTTACAAGTAGATTTAGCAGCGTTGAATTATCAACGTTCACGTCTAGTTCGCTCTTGGACGCATCTTGAAAGACAGCGTGGTGGTTTAACTTTTGTTGGAGGCGCGGGTGAAACTCAAATTGAAAGTGACCGTCGTCAAATTGATGATGCAATAGTGCGTCTTAAAAAACAGTTAGAAAAAGTTGCAAAAACACGGGGCCTACATAGAGCTGCCCGAAAAAAAATACCATACCCTATTGTTGCACTTGTAGGATATACTAATGCAGGTAAATCGACGTTATTTAATAGAATGACTGGGGCAGATGTTTTTGCAAAAGACATGCTATTTGCAACTCTTGATCCAACAATGAGGGAAGTTGAACTACCATCCGGACAAAAAATAATCCTTTCAGATACGGTAGGATTTATATCTGAACTGCCAACACAACTTGTTGCTGCTTTTAGGGCAACATTAGAAGAAGTCTTAGATGCAAATCTTATATTACATGTTCGAGACATTTCACACGAAGAAACGCAAGCGCAAGCTGATGATGTCAAAGATATTTTGAAGGATTTAAATATTACAAATCAAGCTCAAACTGATATGATTGAAGTCTGGAATAAAACAGATCTATTATCAAATAATGATTGGGTTGGAACTAAAAATACTTCAAAAAGGCGTGATAAGATCCAAGCTGTTTCTGCATTAACGGGTTATGGTTTAGACAATCTATTAGCTGAAATTGAAATATGCCTTAAAGAAGTTACTATAAATGATATTGTTACATTAGCTTTTTCAGAGGGTAGTAGGCGAGCATGGTTATATAAACAAGCTGTTGTAAATAGCGAAAAAACCAATTCAAATACATTAGAATTATCAGTAACCTGGACAACTAAACAAGCTGCACAGTTTTTAAAGATTTAATTTTCTTTACTTTTAAGTTTGATGACTCCTACCGATCCAGCCCTTGCTAAAACTGGATCAAGAACCATTGGTATGTATTCCCCCCGGCGCCACAATTGTGCTAAGTCATCATAATGAAGTGATAGTGGGTGTCCAGATTGGCCTGTAGATATGATATATAATGAACTTTCTAAGTCTGAAAAATCAATAAGCATTCTATAACCTGCAGCATTAATATTAGCATAAGGTTCATCACCAAAGTTCTGAGTTCTTGCTCGCATTAAAGTATTATCACCACCAGATGTTCTTTGCCTTATGTTAGAAACCCAATTGATAAGTGGAATAGTCCCAAAAACAGAATGGTTATGATTTGCAATATGTGCTTCACCCCATTGCCAACTTTCTATCTTATTTCCATATTTTATAGATAATTCTGTTAACGCTGAATCTAGTGATTGTAATGCAATATCTGTGCAATTTTCTATAATTTTAGATGGTCTTATATCACACCAAACTGATGCTCCATTTATATCCCGCATGACACGTTCTAAAAAAATTGGATCAATTTGTAAAAAATCTTGTGTAAGAGGACCAAGTTCATCTCGTATTAAAAAGTTTTGAAAATTACGAACCCATGATGAATATATTAAGGGTTCAGGCTGATGCTCATTCATGTCTCCATTCCAATTTGCCAATAATTGGAGCGCATTTTGCCTTAAGCTATTTGGTATATCTTTATTTATATTTTTTTGTGTAAACCATAGTTCTTTAGCTATTAAGGGTAAAACTGTTCTTGCTGCAATCGAAGTAGTATCAAGCTGTGCTTCCATGAAGCTATCTTGAGTGTGTATCTGGCGTGAACTCATCAATTGTGAAAGTCGCTTTATTCTAAAACTATCACTCCATCTGTGTGTAATATGGTTTGGATAGGGTTTGTTTGTAGTCTTGTTATTAGTATTGGCTAATATGCCACTTATTGGATTAATATCAGTCGGATTATTATCATATGAGAAAAACCCCTCCCACTGATTTCCATTAATCCAACCTTGGCTTGGTATTCGGCCTTGACCTAAATGACTTATTTTTCGTTTAGGAAGGCGTCCAATTACCTGCATTGCGATGTTATCAGGGTCTATTACTATCATATTATATACTGGTGCCACATAGTTCTTAAATAAAGATTGAGCAGAAGTAACACTGTCTTGTGACATCAGATCTAATAATGCACTAAATGATTTATCGGTTTCGTTTGTTCCTGTAAATTTAATACTGGCAAAGTGATTGTGTGGAGTTATTTGGTTTAATCCAAAAGCAGTGCCAGGTAATACAACTCCATTCCTTGTCCATTGTAATTCTAAAGTTCGACTTGGGGAATTTTTAATTTTTAAAATCACTTTTTTTGATTTAAATGCTAAAAATTTGTTTTCTACTCTGTATTCATTTTTATTATTTGGATTTAATTGTTCAATATAAATATCTGCATCATCTGCATTACTTGCAGAAAACCCCCAAGCTAATTTTTTTGATCGGCCCGACATTATTAACGGTAGCCCTGGGATAGAAGCTCCAATAATTCCACCACTTTTTAGATTAAGACGTGCGAGCATCCAATAACTTGGTGCAGATAATGAATTATGTGGATCTGCAGCAAGTAAGCTAGCTTTTGCTGCAGTTCTTTTTGAATGTGCAGCCCAAATGTTTGATGCTGTAATAGAGCTAGGCCTTCCTAAACTATCGAGTGCATGTAGCTTTGGTAATTTAGTTATTGAATTCGTGGGAATTTGAAACAAATCACTATACTCAGGAATTGATAATAAACCTGCACTGGGGTCATCAGGTAAAATGTCCATCATTCGTTCGTTTCCAATAGTCAAAGAGGTGCGCGCACGTAGTATATCCGATTGTAAATGATGACTTGAACGTACAGCCATAAGCTTCAAAATTGCTAAGCTATCAGCGGGTACCCATGGTGATATTTCAGGTTTAAATAAGAAAAATTCTGGTGAGCCACGACCTAATGCTTGAGTTTGAAGAACTTTCAACCAAGCATTAACACCAGCTGAATACGAATTTAATGCTTCAATTGCATAAGGAGACTGGTGAATTAATGATTTTTTTGCTATGTTATAAATATCCAAACGACGGATGTATTCATCAGCACTTATAGTTTCTTTACCAAATATCTCAGATAAGCGGCCTTGAGCTGCGCGTCGCGTCAACGTCATCTGCCACAAACGATCCTGAGCATGAACAAACCCTAATCCAAAAAATGCATCATTATCTGAGTTTGCAAATATGTGTGGAACACCTTTATTATCTCGAACAATATCCATATCTTGAATTAAATTACTAACTTTATATTCAGTATCATAATTTGGGATAGAGCGTGTCGCAAAATAATACAGTAAAAAAATACTTAACAATGCAATTGTGCTTAAAATTATTAGAATTCGCAATAACCATTGAAAAGTAAGTTTCATGTCTGTAATCCATTTTTAATATATTTATCAGGCGTTTTGAAACGTGGCAACTTAAATGGAACTAGACTGATAAGTCTAAGCTACCTATAATAAATTTAATCTGTAAATGTAAGGGATTTCTATGGAATTAATTTTCACTCATGATCGGCCTTTGATTATAGCGCCATCAATATTGTCTGCAGATTTTGCGAATCTTGGACAGGAAATAACGCAAGTAGAAGCTGCTGGAGCAGATTGGATACATGTTGATCCAATGGATGGGCATTTTGTTCCAAATTTAACAATTGGCCCAAATGTGATTGCTGCAATTCGTCCTTATGTAAAAACAATTATGGATGTTCATTTAATGATATCTCCAGCTGATCCATATTTAGAAGCTTTTGCTAAAGCAGGTTCTGATATAATAACTGTACATGCAGAATCTAGTCCGCACCTCGACCGCTCATTACAAGCGATTCGAGGCTATGGATGTAAGGCTGGAGTAGCTTTAAACATAACAACTCCTTTATCTGTTATAGAATTTTGTTTGGATAAAATTGATTTAATTTTGGTTATGACAATAAACCCAGGATTTGGTGGGCAAAAATTTACATATTCAATGTTAGATAAGATTGCAGCTGCTCGCAAAATGATAGGAGATCGACCAATATGGCTTGAAGTCGATGGAGGTGTTGATCCTACTACTGCTCCATTGTGCCTTAACGCTGGTGCTAATGTTTTAGTAGCAGGTTCAGCTGTATTTAAGGGTGGCTCAAGTGAGAATTATCAAAGCAACATATCTGAAATTAGAGGATCTTGTATTTAATTCAGCGGGTAATGCGTGAATACTTAGATCCCTCAAGAGTTACCCCAAAATGCAAACCTTCTTGTCCAAATATAACCCCGTAAACATCATCTGAGTAGGTATTGCTATCTATGTCTATTACTTCACCTTGATCAATCATAGTGTATCCTAGATCAGCTCCAAGGGTCCAACCATCATTACGTCTAAACCTAGCTAAGCTATTTTCTGAGGTGAAAAACATAGCTGATGAATATTTTTGCCACCCTACCTGCATGCCAAAGGATGCTGAAGCAACAGAATAATACTCCACTGGTGCTTGCCCTATTAATAGCGCCCCTTCACCGTATGAAGTTCCAAACATCATACCACCACTTCGAATTTTTGGCATCATTAATATGCCGGCTGAACTATTGATTAATTTGGAAAAATTCGTTCCTAGATTGGCTAGTTCACGCATTGCAAGTTTAATACGGCTATCTATTCTACTCCTACTTGCTGCATTTGCAGTTGTACCAATAGCAGTGCAGGCAAGACCTACGCTAGATGCAATTATAAACTGTCTTCGTGATGAATTCTTCATTTTTAAACTCCGGTAAAACTGCCATTTATCTACTCTGCGGTAAACTTTCAATAATGTTATAGGGCAAACATAATTCTCTGTCACCTACAGTTGTGGAGTTAATTGATTTTATTATATTGGACTATCTAATATTTCAGCCATGTGAATTCCATAGTAGGTTAAAATCCCCGTACATCCAGCTCTCTTAAATGCAAGTAAAGATTCGGCAACCACTTGATTTCTATTTATCCAACCATTTTGTGCTGCAGCTTCAATCATAGCATATTCACCAGATACCTGATATGCAAAGCATGGCACATTTATATCTTTGCAAATACGTTGGCATATATCTAAATATGGCAATCCAGGCTTTACCATAACCATATCAGCGCCTTCTGAGATATCACGTTCAATCATTCTTATGGCTTCGTTCGAATTAGCTGGATCTAATTGATATGTTTTTTTATCTCCTTTAAGAGCGCCTGATGCACCAACTGCATCACGAAAAGGGCCATAAAATGAAGAAGAAAACTTTGCTGAATAGGCCATAATAGCAATATTTTGAAAATCGTTATTTTCTAAAGCTTGGCGAATAATGCCAATTCTTCCATCCATCATATCTGAAGGGCCTAAAATATTAGCACCTGCTTCTGCTTGTACTAAAGCTTGTTTTTCAAGTGCTATTAGTGTTTCATCATTTATAATTTTGCCATTACGAACAATACCATCATGTCCATCAGAATTATATGGATCTAGTGCAACATCTAACATTATACCAATATCTGGAACTGCAACTTTAATTGCTTTGGTTGCGCGATTTACTAAATTATTAGGATTAAATGCTTCAGTACATTCAGAATTTTTTAGATTTTTTTCCGTATAAGGAAATAATGCAATTGCAGGAATACCAACATTTGCAGCATGATTTGCCATTTCTATAGCCATATCAATACTTAAACGATTTACTCCAGGCATAGATTGTATTGGATCAGATATTTTTGTTCCTTCACAGATAAACATAGGATAAATAAAATCATCAGGATTTATCATTGTTTCTGAAACCATTCTTCTCATCCAATCAGTCTGTCGAAGGCGACGTGGACGGGACATTGGAAACGGTGCTGATTGGTAAGTCATAGAAATCTCTATTTTGTTTTATTATCGATTGACCTAACTTTGCATGGAAGTTCAAGTGAAAACAAATACTAAAAATATAAATGGCTAATTATTAGCATAGGAATATAAAAATGGATTTTGAATTAATTAAGTTTCTTAATGCAAATAGCTTTAATAACGTTTGGTTTTGGGTGTTAGTTTCTATTATTTGGGTTACAATAATTAATTTTACTTTTGGGGTTACTATCAGTCAAATACAAAAAGCGCAATTATCAGGTGGAACAGCATTAATTGATATTGAAACAATTATTTTGATTAATTCGCGGCGACGCACTGAATATATTGATGAATTTGGTTTATGGATAATATCAATTGGGATGTTTTTATTGTCCGCTTCTGCAACACTGGGTTTTTGGTTTTCTTATGAGTTCATGCAAGCAAGCACTTTTCTGCTAATTTTATTGTATTATTCATATATCTCAACACTTAGATTAGCGTCTAAAATCAAAACAAAAAAACTATCAGGAAATGATTTATGTAAAGCATACCTTAAATGCAAGAATCAAAAACAATTTTTTGGATTGTTAATTATACTTTTTATAAGTTTTTTTAGCTCTTATTACTCAATTATTTTAGGATGAATTTAAGGGCAGGGGTTGCGCCTTTTTCTTGCCCAAGATAAGCAAAACTTATGAGCATATATTCCTCCAATACTATTAATTTATCTGGCGTGCCTGAAGGTTTTGATGCACATGTTTTAACAAAGTATATATCAAAACACGACACATCTGTAGCATACATAGCGCGTGATGATAAACGACTTGAAGCATTACGCAGCGCATTGTGGTTTTTTGATTCCCAGTTGCCTGTTTTCAGCTTCCCTGCCTGGGACTGTCTTCCTTACGACCGTGTTTCTCCTAACTCTGAGGTTGCGGCTGCTCGCATGGCCACTTTAGCAGCACTGTCATCAGGATTTGATAAACCATTCATTATTTTGACAACTTTGGCGGCTATTACTCAATATGTGCCTAAGCGAAATATTGTATGTGATAACAGCTTTATTGCAACTGTTGGCAGGACAGTTAGTGACAAAAAATTACGATCTTATTTTACCCGAATGGGGTTTGTTCAGACACCAACAGTTACTGAACCTGGTGATTATGCGATACGTGGAGGCATTATTGATGTTTTTCCTCCAGGTGAAGCTGGGCCTGTACGAATGGATATGTTTGGTGATGAACTTGAGTCTGCAAGAAGATTTGATCCAATTACTCAAAGAACTATTGAAAAATTATCTCGTATTGAATTTGCACCAGTAACTGAAGTTATCTTAGATGAAGAATCTGTAGCGCGATTTCGTAATAATTACAGAACTGAATTTGGTTCAGCAGGTCTGGATGACCCATTATATGAAGCAATAAGTGCAGGGCGTAAACATCAAGGATTTGAACATTGGGCTCCATATTTTCATGATGGAATGGAAACATTATTTGATTATCTACCTGAGGCAACTATTTTTTCAGATGAAAGTATTTTTCAAATTCATGATAGCAGATGGGATAGCATCGTTGATCAATATGAAGCGCGGCTTGACGCTTTAAAATCCAAGGCACGATTAGATACAATTTATAAGCCAATTTTACCAGATATGTTATACATATCACCTGATGTATTGTCTCATATTCTTAAGAATCGTGAACAACGAAAATTATTAGTATTACCACAACCTACAGGTCCTAATGTTTTAGATATGGGCGGTCGCTTAGGCAGAAGTTTTGCTCCTGAACGTCAAAATGAAGAGACAAGCTTATTTGAGGGACTTGCAGAACACATAGCTGAAAAAAGAAAAAAATCTTCAGTCCTAATTACAACGTTTTCAGAAGGTGCACGTGAACGATTAAGTGGGCTCTTGAGTGATCAAGGTGTATTGGGAATATCTAACGGCAAATTATGGTCAGATATTAACCAATCAATTGGAAATTTATCACTTGTAGTTTGGCCCTTAGATCAAGGTTTTGAGGCACCTGGCTTGACTGTTATTTCTGAGCAAGATGTTATGGGTGATCGCCTAGTTAACAATGGTAAACGTAAAAGGCGTGCTAAAAACTTCTTAACTGAGGCATCTAGCTTGTCGGTTGATGATTTGGTTGTACATGTTGATCATGGCGTTGGTCGATATCGTGGTCTTGAAACTGTTACCGCTGCAGGTGCTCCTCATGATTGTTTGTTATTAGAATATGCAAACAATGATCGATTATATCTACCAGTTGAAAATATTGATTTATTAAGTCGCTATGGCCATGATAGTGGACTGCTCGATCGTTTGGGTGGTGGTGCTTGGCAAGCTAAAAAAGCTAGATTAAAAGATCGTATTCGTGAAATGGCAGATAAATTACTTCGCATTGCTGCAGAAAGGCTTTTACGTAAATCTGAAGTTATGGAAGTATCTCAAGATCAATGGAATGCATTCTGTGCTCGGTTTCCATATGTAGAAACGGATGATCAGTTAAATGCTATCGAGGATGTACTTGATGATATGGCATCTGGTAGACCTATGGATCGGTTGATTTGTGGTGATGTTGGATTTGGTAAGACCGAAGTTGCCTTACGTGCTGCCTTTGTTGCAGCAAGCTCTGGAACTCAGGTTGCTGTTGTTGCGCCAACAACCTTATTAGCAAGACAACATTTTAAATCATTTGAAGAGAGGTTCCGAGGAACTGATATAAGAGTTAGGCAATTATCGCGTTTTGTTCCAACGGGACAAATGAAAAAGAACCGCGAAGCATTACGAGATGGTGCAGTAGAAATTGTAATTGGTACACATGCTTTGTTATCAAAAGATATTAAATTTGCAAACTTGGGACTTCTAATAATTGATGAAGAACAAAAGTTTGGTGTAGGACATAAAGAGCAATTAAAACAACTCAGAACAGATGTCCATGTTCTGACATTAACGGCTACTCCAATACCTCGTACACTACAATTATCTCTGTCAGGGGTAAGAGAACTATCAATAATAGCAACGCCACCTGTGGATCGTCTTGCTATTAGAACATATGTAAGTGAGTTTGATACAATAACCTTACGTGAGGCATTATTACGGGAGCATTACAGGGGTGGTCAGAGTTTCTTTGTAGTGCCTCGTATTTCTGATCTTCCTGAAGTTGAGGAGTTTCTTCGAACTCAAGTTCCCGAAGTTACGCATGTTGTAGCACACGGTCAAATGGCCGCCGGTGAATTAGATGATCGAATGAATTCGTTTTATGATGGAAAATATGGTATATTAGTAGCAACAACCATTGTGGAAAGTGGATTAGATATACCAACTGCAAATACAATTATAATTCATCGTGCAGACATGTTCGGTCTGTCCCAGCTGTACCAAATACGCGGTCGAGTTGGGCGTTCTAAGACACGAGCATATGCATACTTAACAACAAAACCACGTCAAAAATTAACACCTGCTGCAACTAAGCGATTACGGGTCTTAGGATCATTAGATAGCTTGGGTGCAGGCTTTATGCTTGCAAGCCAAGATTTGGATATACGTGGCGCAGGAAATATACTTGGGGAAGAGCAGTCAGGTAATGTTCGTGAGGTTGGTTATGAATTGTATCAAGAGATGCTAGAGGAAGCTATTGCAAAAATTAAATCAGGCGAAATGGAAGGAATATCTGATGAAGGTTCATGGTCACCACAGATCAACCTAGGAGTTCCTGTATTAATCCCTGATACTTATGTTCCTGATCTTGATGTCCGCTTGGGATTATACCGCCGCTTGTCTAGTTTAGCCAAGAAAATTGAGCTAGAAGCCTTTGCTGCCGAATTAATTGATCGTTTTGGTTCACTACCAGTTGAAGTCGATATGTTACTACGCATTGTTCGCATAAAGGGAATGTGCCGTGCAGCTGGAATTGCTAAGTTGGATAGTGGCCCAAAGGGTGCCGTTGTTCAATTCCATCGTGATAAGTTCAGTAATCCTGCAGGTTTAGCTAAATATTTAGCTGATTCACGTGGTACTGCTAAAGTGAAGGAAAATAAAATTATTATATTTCGTGATTGGCTTGATGATGATAAAAAAGTTAAAGGTGCTTATGTAATTACACGAGATTTAGCTGTAATTGCCAAAGCTGTGAATTAAATCCGTCTAATCAATTAGCAGATCGCGGATTAATAATATTTAAACCAAAAGCTGTTATCGCTAAAATTGTAATACTAGCAATTAATGGCATTCCTGTTCCATCGAACATCATGCCAATTGGAATGGCTAATAAAATACTAATAAGTGTTGATGTTGATCCAATTATCGATGCCGCAAGCCCCGCAATGTGGCCAACTGGCTCCATAGCTAGTGCCATTAGATTACCAATAGACATCGCCATAGTAAGAAAAACAACAACTGACCAAATCAAAAATATAGGTAATAAATATATATTTGATACAATCTCCATATATAATACCAAATAAATTATCGCTGAAAAAATCATATTAAAACCAATAGCAAAAGTTGACATTACCCACATACCTAAACGTTCAACTAGTGTTGCATTTATTATATTCGATAACGCAGAAATTAATGCGATACAGCAAAAATAAATTGGAAACTGTTCTTCAGCATTCAGCCATTGAGTAAATATTTGTGGTGCACTTGCTATATATGAAAATAATCCCCCTAAAACTAAGGCTTGAACAGAGGTTGATATGATTACTCTTTTATTAGTAAAAGTTGTTTTATATCCACTTATAATATTAGATATTAAAAAGGGTGTACGCTTCTCTAATATAAGCGTTTCTTTTTGACGAATAGACACCCATAGGAATGCCAATAAGCCAGCAAACATACAGGCAGTAAAAATTGCTCGCCATCCGTAAATTACCATTATCTTTTGCCCAAGTAGTGGAGCTACTGCTGGTGCTAGTACAAAAATCATCATAGCTAAAGAAATAACGCGTGCCATTTTTCTACCGCTATATAGATCTCGGACCATTGCATTTCCTGCTGAACGTGGCGCAGATATGCCCAATCCTTGAACAAATCTAGCTATTAACAGCATTGTAAAGCTTGTTGTCACTATTGCCCATATACTTGCAGCTATGAATAAAAGTATACCTGTACTTAATACAATTTTACGTCCGTATGCATCCGAGACAGGGCCAGCTATCAATTGTCCCAACCCAGTACCAAGTAAAAATATTGTAATAACTAATTGTACTTTATTTTTATCGATTATACCTAGATCATTACCTATGGCACCCAAAGCCGGTAACATCATATCTGTACCAATAGCGATAAGTGAAAATAAGAAAGCTATTAAAGCAATAAATTCATGGGGTGATAAAAGCTTACCCATATTATTTTGTAGATTCTTGAATTTCGGTAATAATATTATTCCAAACATCAGTCATTTGAGCACCTTGAACAACATATTCATTTGCAACCAAAAAGGCAGGCACCCCCTGAATTCCTTTGCGCCGAGAATCTGCATCGCGTGCTCTAATATCATCTGTATCAGCGTTACTTTCAAGTAAACGGCGCATAGCCTCTGAATCCATACCAACAGCGGAAGCTATTCGTGTAAGAACAAAGTGTTCAGAAATATCGCGACCCTCTTGAAAGTATGCTTTAAACAGACGGTCAACTACTGCATTTTGTTTACCTTCTATACCTGCCCAGTGAATTAAACGATGAGCATTAATAGTATTTGGCGTGCGCTTTATACCTCCAAAATTCATTTGAATACCACTTTCGCGTGCAGTATCATCAATTTGGCTATAGACTTCTATTGCAGCTTTCTGCCCACCAAATTTTGATTCTAAATATTCCCGTCTGTCCATACCTGCTTCTGGCATAGTTGGGTTTAATTGAAATGGGTGCCACTCTATTATAAAATCATGCGATGGGTTAGCTTCTAAAGCACGGTCCAATCTTGTTTTTCCAATAAAGCACCAAGGACAAATAGGATCTGATATTATATCTATTTTTATCATAAAAGCTCTGTGATCTAATTTAACGAAAGTTACAAGTTATCTTATATTTAATCCTAATCTGAAAAATATAAAATCTTTGAAATTTTTACTGCGATTATCATGCCAACTATTTGACATAAAATAAACAGACACACATTTGCAGGATTTATACCAGCAAATGTATTAGATAATGATCGAGCAATTGTAACTGCTGGGTTTGCAAAGCTTGTTGATGCAGTAAACCAGTATGCAGCGGTAATATATAATCCAACTAGAGCAGGTACAGATTTTTTTTGAAATCTTTGCCCACCAAATATAACAAGTATTAATCCAAATGTTGCTATTGCCTCAGAAAAACCCTGAGATGGCCCCGTGCGTATCTTTAAAGATATTTGAATAACTTGCAGGTCAAACATTAGATGCGCAACCCAGACGCCTAAAATAGCACCTAAAACTTGTAGGCACACGTACATTAAACTATCCCACTTAGATATTTCTCTGTTAATCAGAAAAGCAATAGTTACTACAGGATTAAAATGAGCACCAGAAATTGGTCCAAAAATTGTTATTATTACATACAATATTGCTCCAGTAGCTATAGTATTACCCAATAATGCAATTGCAGTATTATTAGGTGATAAGGTTTCACCCATTATGCCAGAACCTATTACGGTAGCTAAAAGTATGGCTGTGCCCAAAAATTCTGATAAATAGGCGCGATTAATCATTTTTTATCCTAGTTTATTAATTTGTGTCTTACTGTCTGTTACTTTAGTTGAATCTTTATCATCCAAATAAGCGCGCAGAGGTTTTCTTGGCCACAACGGACATTATTCATCACGTGCATCTCCACAAACAGCAACTACAATATACATATTAACAGCTTCATTATTTGCAAATAGCATCCAAGACTTTAAATATAAATTCAAGATATTAATCATTTTTTGATTTAATAAGGTAAAGAAAATGTGCGTGATCAGCTCCAATTGATTTAGAGCCCGCAGATAAAGCTTTAAACCACACCATCTTTTTAATATTAAAAAATGCCTCTAACAAAATGGAGCAAGCATAATTTCCAGTGCAAAGTATAAAAATATTCATTTGTTATTATCTAGCATAATAATATAATTTATTTAATAATAACATTAAATTTATTTGTTGAAAATAAAATTTTAAAATAAAAAAAACGCCCTCACAATGAGGGCGCCAAGTATTGAGGCAGGTTTCATACAGGCAGAAACCTATCGAGCAGTAGGACTTATATAAACTATGATCTATGCTTAGGCCAAGTAAAAAATTGAATTTTTCTCATGACTGCTTACAATAGTCATAAACAACATGATTTAAATGAAAGCTCTTGTACAAATGAAACGTCATATAAAACTTCAAACACTCATTTCTATACTTTTTATATCAGTAGGTGGAATAGCTGCCGCTGAAGCTAAACATGGCATAGCTATGTACGGCGAACCTGTCTTACCACAAGATTTTGTGTCTCTACCTTATGCTAATATAAATGCGCCACAGGGTGGACGTATTACTTTAGGAGAGCGTGGAAGTTTTGATTCTCTCAATCCATTTATTCTAAAAGGTAAAGCTCCATATGGTGTGAAAGCGCACACATTTGAGTCACTTTTGGGACGTTCGTATGATGAACCATTTACTCTTTATGGACTTTTAGCAGAATCAGTTGAAACTTCAGACGCTCGAGACTGGGTCGAATTTACACTAAGAAAAGAAGCCCGGTTCTCAGATAATACGCCAGTGACTATAGAAGACGTTATTTGGTCTTTCGAAACTTTAGGTTCAGAAGGTCATCCTCGTTATGTAAGGTCTTGGGGCAAGGTATCTCGCATAGAAAAAACTGGCGAACGATCTGTACGTCTTTACTCTGATAGTGGTGACCAAGAACTGCCACTAATACTAGGCCTTCGTCCAATATTAAAGAAAGCTGATTTTGAAGATAGAGAATTTGCAGCCAGTAGCTTAGAACCCATTACTGGAAGTGGCCCCTATGTTATCGATAAATTCGAAGCTGGAAGGTTTATTCAGTTTAAGCGCAATCAAAATTATTGGGGAAACAATATTGCTTTTAATAGGGGGCGTCATAATGTTTCAGAATTACGCTATGATTATTACTTAGATGGAAACGTCATCTTTGAAGCATTTAAAGCTGGGAAAATTTCCTATTATCGTGAGGGTAATGGCGCGAAATGGTTAGAAAATTATAATTTTGAGCGCATCTTATCTGGTAAAGCATCTAAGTCTGTTATACCTCACAAACGCCCATCAGGCATGCAGGGCCTGGCAATGAATACTCGTCGCGCAAAGTTTTCGGATTGGCGTGTCCGTGAGGCATTAATTAGGGCATTTGATTATGATAATTTTAATAAAATAGTCTATGGTGGAACAAAAATACGATTTGGTTCGTTTTTCTCTAATTCTAAATTAGGTATGAGCCATGGTCCTGCGGATGGGCGTGTAAAAGAAATGTTAATGCCATTTAAAAGTAGTCTTTTACCAGGTACACTAGATGGATACTTGTATCCTGTAGGCGATGGTAAGCGTAATCGTAAAGGATTGCGAGAGGCTACCAAACTTATGTCTGATGCTGGATGGGACACTGTCCAAGGAGTTCTGAAAGATAAAAATGGTAATGCATTTGAAATTGAAATAATGTTGCAAAACAATGCATCCGAACTTGAGGCAATTACAAATATTTATGTGGATGCTTTAAAACGATTAGGAATTCAAGTTACCGTAGCAACTCTAGATACTGCTGTATTTCGTGAACGAAAAAAATCTTATGATTTTGATATGATGCCAAATCTTTGGTGGTTATCTTTATCGCCAGGCAACGAACAGAAATTATATTGGGGTCCAAAGGGTATAACAGAACCAGGCACCAGAAATTATATGGGGGCAAAAGACCCTGCCATTGAGCCTTTAATTGATCATTTATTAACAGCAACAAAGCAGTCTGAGTTTGTAGCCGCTACCAAAGCACTTGATCGTGTGTTAACTGCAGGCCGATACGTTGTGCCGTTTGGTTATGATAACATTAGTCGTTTAGCTCACGATAGTTCTATGAAATTTCCAAAAAAATTACCTATGTATGGTGATTGGTCTGGATTTTTACCAGATGTTTGGTGGATGACAGATAATTAAATTTAGAGTGATTTAATTAAGCCTATTGCGATTGAAAACATAATAAATGCAATTCCTATATCTAGAATTTTCCAAAAATTTTCTGATTGAAAATATGGTGCCAGAACTCTGGCACCATAGCCTAAACAGAAGAAAAAAATAAAAGAGGCGCCAACTGCAGATGCCCCAAACATGATTTTTTCTGACATATTATTATATTGAACTGAAATAGAACCTAATAAAATTAATGTATCTAAATACACATGTGGATTTAACCATGTGACAATAAATAAGCTAGCAATAAGGGCTAAAAGTGATTTGGGTTGCCCATTTAACTCTGCAGTGTAATGCCCATTATAAGCAGTCCATAATCGTCTTGATCCATAAGTGATTAAAAACACTATGCCACCAATAGTTAATATCATTGGTAATAATGGATATTGTTTTATCGTAAAATTAAAGCCTGCTATACCTGTCACAATCAATATTGCATCACTTACGCTGCAGAAGACACAAGCCCAGAATACATGATGCCCTGTTAAACCTTGACGCAGAATCATGCTATTTTGGGCACCAATTGCTAAGATTAGAGAAAGTGATGTAAAAAAGCCCGTTAACCCGGCTGAAATCATTTTGGTGATTTCCGGAAAGCTTTATTTTTAGCTATTTCATCTGCTGTTGGTGGTTCAACAATGCCAGCAGATATAATAAGTTTAGCTGCTTCCTCAATATCCATATCAAGCACAATTGCATCTTTCTGGGGAATAAATAGTAAAAAACCCGATGTAGGGTTTGGTGTCGTAGGAACAAAAATACTATATAGACTTCCTGACTTTGCTTTATCTAAAATTTCGCCACCAGTCTTAGTAGATATAAATCCAAGTGCCCATATTCCTTTGCGAGGATATTCAAACATACAAACTTTATCAAAATTATTATCAGACGATGATGTTATGGTTTCGACAATTTGTTTTACACCATTATATATTGAACGTACCACTGGTACGCGATCAACAATGCTTTCACCAATCCTAATTAATTGCCGTCCAAATAATCCTTTAGTTACAGCGCCCATAACTGTTGTGAATAAAAGAAATATCACAACGCCAACGCCTCTAACGTTAAAATCAATATAGCTTAATGGATTATAATTATTTGGAACTAATGGTAATACGCGATTATCTACAAAACCCATAAAAGACCAAATCATCCATATAGTGAGTGCAACTGGCAGAACTATAACTAGACCTGTAAAGAAATTGCCTCGTAAACGAGAAAAAAATCCAAATTTTTTACGTTCTTTTATGGTTTCTTTATCTAATATTGACATATTAAAATTGTTAATTGTGCAATTTGCTTTTGTAAATAGGCTGTATGAAATTTGAAGACTTAATCAGCAAAGATGACATAATCAGCTTATGTTCTTTATGTGAAAGACAAAAACTAGTTTTGGCTTTACCGAAACAAAAAAATAAAAGTATATAAAATTACATATTTACCTATTAATAAGATTATTAATGCGCTTATTAAATTAATATTTGTGCACAATTAGGAGATTTTAATGACAATAAGTGAAAAAATTGTTGCCGATTTGGTTGCAAATAATGTTCAATTCGTAACAACTGTTCCTTGTAAACAATTAGCTGGCGTCATTGATGCGGTAGATAAAAGTCCTGACATATATCATATTCCGTCTAATAAAGAAGATGAAGGTATGGGATTGTGCGCTGGAGCTTATATGGGTGGCAAGCGTCCTGCTATTATTATGCAAAATACAGCAATTGGCGTAACTATAAATACTTTGGTCACATTAACGCAATATTATCGTATGCCATTGCCTATGCTGATAAGCTATAGAGGTGAATTGCGTGAACCAGTGGCTTGCCAAGTAGAAATGGCTGTTCATACCAAGGCACTTTTAAATCAATTAAATATTCCAACATACCATTTTCATAAGGAAAGCGATGTTGATGAATTTGATGAAATTTTAAAATATACATTTATGTGCAATAAACCTGTTGCTATTTTAACTGATGCATCTTTTTGGGGAGGATATGGAGAATGATACGTTCTGAAATTTTACGTAATATTGCGCCAATTTTACGTGATGAATTAGTAGTATGTAATATTGGACTACCTAGTCAGGAAATGCATTTAATAGATGATCAACCTACTAATTTTTATATGCTTGGGACTATGGGATTATCTTCTTCTATTGGCTTGGGCGTGGCACTTGCTCAAGACAAAACAGTAATTTCGATAGATGGAGATGGTTCTGTTCTAACAAATTTTGGAACATTACCAACAATTGCCAATAATGTTGCTAATAATTATATTTTGTTAATTATTGATAATGGGAGCTATGGGTCAACTGGAGATCAACCTACATATGCTGGTCAAAAAACGTCCTTAACAGCTGTTGCTCGTGCCTGTGGTTGTGAAAGCGTTATTGAGTGTAAGGCGGAAGATACTGGTAAAGTATTACAAGCTGCAATTGATAGTAAGAAAATGACCATTATCGTCGCTAAATGTGAATCCGGGAATATTAAAGTTCCAGTAATTACTAAAGATCCCGTAGTAATACGCGAAAGATTTATGCAAGCCGTAAAATCCTAATGCTTAAAGCGGAGGTAAGTATTTATCTCCGCATTTTAATTAGAGAAAATCAGTATTAATTAATACTAAATTTAGTATTAATATTATCTTATTAATTTGTAATTAATACTGATACATACAGATAATATATTTACCTAATTGTTTTTATTTTTATGTGTATTTATCAGCTTTAATTAACTTGCATCTATTTTAAAACGGTTTTATACGAAAATTACTTAAATCCACAGGCGGGGCTTGCGGGTTGTTGGGGAGAAATCCTAATAACTCCACCGGTTGGACATTACGTCCTTCGATCCCGCTGAGGCTAAACCGGAAAAGGAATATTACAATGGCTCTACCTGAGTTTTCATTGCGTCAACTTTTAGAAGCAGGCGTGCACTTTGGACACCAAACACATCGCTGGAACCCTCGTATGGACCAATACATTTATGGTTCACGAAATGGTATACACATCATGGATTTAACGCAGACTGTTCCATTATTGGATCAAGCGTTAAACATAGTTCGTGACACTGTTGCTAAGGGTGGGCGAATTTTATTCGTTGGTACAAAACGTCAAGCATCCAAAGCTGTTGCTGAAGCTGCTGAGCGTTCAGCTCAATACTATATGAATCACCGTTGGTTGGGTGGTACGTTGACAAACTGGCAAACAGTTTCAAAATCAATTCAACGTTTGAAAACTATTTCTGCACAGATGGAAACTGGTTTTGATGGTCTCACAAAAAAAGAACGCCTGGGTATGGAGCGTGAACATGGTAAATTATTTGCCTCTTTAAATGGTATTGCAGAAATGGGTGGTGTACCTGATCTACTGTTTGTAATTGATACCAACAAAGAATCTTTGGCTGTTGCTGAGGCAAACAAACTCGGCATTCCAGTCATTGGTATTTTAGATACCAACTCTGCGCCCGAAGGAATTGATTATCCAATTCCAGGTAATGATGATGCCGCTCGAGCAATTGGATTATATTGTGACTTAATAGCAAGATCTGCACTAGATGGAATGGCTGCGCAAATGGGTTCTGCTGGTGTTGACTTGGGTGCTATGGAAGACGCACCTGTTGAAAATATTACAGAAATTGTCGAGGTAGCACCTGAAATTAATGAAGTAGCTGCTGAAAGCATTGGTTCTAAGCCAACATTATTTACAGAAGCGCCTTTAGAAAAAGATGATATGAAAAAGATTTCTGGAGTTGGCCCAAAGCTAGAAGAAGCAATGAATAAATTGGGCGTCTATCAATTTGCTCAAGTTGCATCATGGACAAATGATGAAATAATGTGGGTTGACGATAGTTTATTAGTAAAAGGCCGCATTGAACGTGATGATTGGGTTGGTCAAGTATCAGAATTAATGAAGAGCTAAACATCTTTGCGGACGGTTTGCCGTCCGCTTTTCTAAAATCCATTAGGAGACATATCATGGCTATTACAGCTGCATTGGTAAAAGAACTGCGTGATTCAACAGGCGCAGGCATGATGGACGCTAAAAAAGCGTTAACTGAAACAAACGGAAATATAGATGCTGCAGTTGATTGGCTGCGAACAAAAGGTCTCGCTAAAGCTGCTAAAAAAGCTGGTAGAACAGCAGCTGAAGGCTTGGTTGGCATTGCAGTAAATGGTGGTATTGCCGTTGCTGTAGAAGTAAATTCTGAAACTGATTTTGTTGGTAAAAATGCAGAGTTTCAAGAAATGGTTGCTGGTATCACAAATGCAGCTTTAGATGTTTCTGAGATTGAAGCATTAAATGCTGCTGATATGGGTGGAAAAACTGTTTCTGAGGTAGTAACGGATAAAATTGCGACAATTGGTGAAAATATGTCTGTTAGACGTATGGCTAAAATTGAAGGTGATGTTATTGGTACCTATATCCATACAGCTGCTGCTGACGGTATGGGTAAGATTGGTGTTTTAGTAGCACTAAAGGGTGGCGATGACGTTATTGCTAAGCAGATAGCAATGCATATTGCTGCTACAAATCCAGCATCATTATCAGAAGATGATTTAGATCCTGCAGTTATAGAACGTGAAAAAGCTGTACTTACTGAGCAAGCCCGTGAATCAGGAAAACCTGACGCAGTCATTGAAAAAATGATTAACGGACGCATTAAAAAGTTCTATTCTGAGATTACCCTAATTAATCAAGCATTTGTAATAAATCCTGATATTACTGTGGCTCAAGCCGTTAAAGACGCTGGTGCAGAGATACTTTCATTTGTTCGCTTAGAAGTTGGAGATGGCATTGAGAAAAAAGAAGAAGATTTTGCGGCTGAAGTAGCAAAAACTATGGGTGGTTGATAAACCTATAATTAAGCATTAAAAAATAAGTGTTGAGAGCTTTGTATGCAATTACAAAGCTCTTTTTTTATGTCTTATTTGTAAGAAATCTAGTTTGGTGAAAATATTTTAAATTTAAAAACCTCCATTAGAAATGCAAAAGTAAACACCCGTTTAGGTTGCAAGAAGCTGAAAATTAGCTTTTGATAATGAGCTAAACTGTATGATTCTGTTAATGCCAATGATGTCATTTCAGCTCAAATTTAATTTATCAACTTAAGGACAAGAAATGGGCAACAAACGAGCAGCTGATTTATTAGTTGAATGCCTTATGAATCAGGGTGTTTCAAGAGTTTTTGGTATTCCAGGGGAAAGTTATCTTTCTGTACTAGATGCTTTAGTAGATGTTCGTAATAAAGTTAAATTTGTTACTGCCAGACATGAAGGCGCCGCTTCTTTTATGGCTGAAGCATATGGAAAGCTTACAGGAAGCGCTGGTATCTGTTTTGTAACACGTGGTCCGGGTGCAACAAACGCATCTATTGGTGTTCATACTGCAATGCAAAATTCATCTCCTATGATACTATTTATTGGGCAAATTGGGCGTAATACGACTGATAGAGAAGCATTTCAAGAAGTTGATTATCGTATATTTTTTGGTTCAATTGCAAAATGGGTGACACAAATTGATAATCCAGATCGATTGCCTGAGTTAATTGGGCGTGCTTTTGCAGTTGCAAATTCCGGTAGACCTGGTCCTGTTGTAGTAGCCTTACCTGAAGATATGTTACGGGAAATTACAGATTCAACTCCTGTAGCAAAAATATTAACAAATTCAGCACAAGCAAGTACTGAACATATTAAAGTAATTACTGAAGCTTTAAATAAAGCAAAACATCCATTAATAATTTGTGGTGGGGGTGGATGGTCTGATCGGGGCCGTATTCATTTACAATCTTTTGCTGAAAGTAAAAATATTCCTGTTGTCTGCGGGTTTAGAAATCAAGATTTAATGGATTCAACTAGTAGAGCTTATGTAGGGGACGCCTCATTTGGTAAATCAAATGCTATCAAAAAATTAATTTTGGATTCTGACTTAATATTAGCCCTTAATATTAGATTTGGTGAAGTTGTTACTGACGGGTGGACACTGTTTGACTTTCCCCACCCTAAACAAAAAATAATACATACACACATTAGTGAAAGTGAAATAAATAAAGTCTATCATTGTGAAGTTGGAATTGTTGCAAGCCCAGATTCAATTGTAAAAGGTTTGAATGCAGCCAATATTGAGGTTAAATCTCAGAAAACCCTTTTAATAGCACGTTTAGAATTTGAAAAATCTCGTCAAGTACCAAAAGTTTTGGGCAGTTTGAATATGGCTAAAATATGTAATTATCTAAACGAGAATGCAGACAATGATGCAATATATACTAATGGCGCTGGAAACTTCGCCATATGGCCTGGTAAATACCTTAACTTTAGTAAGGCAAAGAGATTATTAGCCCCTCAAGCTGGTGCGATGGGAGCTGGAATTCCTGCTGCTATAGCTGCTAAATCTGCATTTCCTGATAGGCAAGTAATATGTTTTGCTGGAGATGGTGACTTTCAAATGACATGTAATGATTTAGGAACAGCAATGCAGGAGAATTTATGCCCTATAATTTTAATTCATAATAATGGTAGTTACGGAACTATTAGGATGCATCAAGAGATGCGATATCCAAATAGAATAAGTGGTACTGAATTAATAAATCCTAAATTTGGATTATTGGCAGAGGCTTATAGATTTGGTTATGCTCGTATTACAGATGAGTTAGAGTTTGCAGATGCATTTGAATTGGCTAAAGTATCAAAGTCTGGCTTCATTATTGAAATGATTGCAGACCCTCGAGATATTGCACCAAATAAATCAATTTAACATTAGCTTAATCACTCAAATTATTAATAACATGGTATAATATTATAACTTTACACTTTATCTATTTTAATACTGTTCCAGTGTGACATTTTAGATCTGAACCATGTTCGTTGTCGTTTTGCATACTGACGCGTTTGGATCTTGCTCTTATAAATAGCTATTTCCAAAGTATTTTCTTGTTTAATACATCCTATCAACTCTTTGGCGCCAATTGCTTTACAGGATGGGTGTTTTTCATCCCATAGCCCAGATAATAAAATATCGCGGCATTCTTCTAGAGCACCTAAACCAATCATCATGTCAAATCGCTTTTCGATGCGCTTATTTAGCCATTCAGTATCACAATCAAGTTTAACGGGAATGCAATCATTTATAGCTAACAATGGGGCAGGGGTTTCATCTTGCCATATAGCTAAGCTTTTGCCTGTTTGGATTAAAACTTCCCAAGCCCTACGTGTTCTTACTGGGTTTTGGAGATCAATTCTATTTAGTATTTTTGGGTCTAATGCTTCTAGTTGTTTCCTAAATGCATGTTTACCTTTTTTTGTTTGTATTTGATCAGCTTGGTCTTTTACTTCTACTGAGATATCAGGAATTTCTGCAATACCCTGTGTTAGAATTTGAAAATATAATCCAGTTCCACCGACAATGATTGGCCGCAGACTTTGTTCTTTAGCTTTTACTAATGCTTTTTTAATATCTTTTAACCATTGGCCCGAAGAATAGGGCATTCCAATATCAATATGCCCATACAACCAATGAGGGCATTGCGACTTTTCCAAATGGTTTGGACTTGCTGTAAGTATCTTCCATTGTTTATAGACCTGTAAAGCATCTGCGTTTATGATCACACCATTATATTTATTTGCTAATTTTATTGCTAAATCAGACTTACCTGAAGCTGTAGGTCCTACAATCAATATGGGATTTTCGCCTTTAAAATTTGTTTTCACAAGAAAGTACCTTTGCCTATGGTTATTTATGATACAACTATGTATTTAACGAAAGGCTAAATAGCGCTTATTATTATTTATTTTATTATAAACTACGATGTTTTTATGCATTTTCTTAAAGTAGGATGGAGAAGTCAAATGGTAGATCAAACTGATCAGACACAACTTTCGTACAAGCGAGTCCTTTTGAAAATTTCCGGGGAAGCTTTAATGGGTGATCAAGGTTTTGGTCTTCATCCTCCAACTGTTGAGCGTATAGCTAAGGAGGTAAAGCGCGTTAATGACTTAGGTGTAGAATTATGCTTAGTTATTGGTGGTGGTAATATATTTAGAGGTTTACAGGGATCTGCTCAAGGCATGGAACGTACTACCGCTGACTATATGGGCATGTTAGCTACTGTTATGAATGCCTTAGCAATGCAGGGCGCTTTAGAGGCTATGGGGGTCAATACTCGTGTTATATCTGCAATTCCGATGGATCAGGTATGTGAACCATACATTCGGCGTCGAGCTGTAAGGCATTTGGAAAAAGGCCGTGTATGTATATTCGCTGCTGGAACAGGAAATCCATATTTCACTACAGATACAGCTGCTACTTTACGTGCGTCCGAAATGAGTTGTGAAGCGATTTTCAAGGGTACACAGGTTGATGGTATCTATGATAAAGATCCAAAAAAATACGATGATGCAGTACGATATGATACTGTTAGTTTTGATGAAGTACTTCAAAAAAATTTAAAGGTCATGGATGCTTCTGCTATAGCTTTAGCTCGAGATAATAACTTACCAATTATAGTCTTTTCACTATCTGAAAAAGGTGGTTTAAAAGGTATCATGTGTGGTGAAGGTACATTTACGGTCGTAGGTGATAGTGCTAAAAAAAAGGATATTTAAATGTCAGATGATATAAATATAGATGCAATTGAAAAACGCATGATCGGTGCTATAAATGCAATGAAGTCTGAATTCCAGGCATTACGCACAGGGCGAGCATCAGCTTCATTATTAGATAAAATTATGGTTAATGCTTATGGTGCTATGACCCCCTTAAATCAGTGTGCGGGGATAAATGTACCCGAACCTCGTATGATTACAGTTACTGTTTGGGATAAATCACTGGTTGATACAGTAGACAAAGCTATCCGCGAGAGTAATCTAGGTATTAATCCAGTTGGTGATGGTATGATGTTACGACTGCCTATTCCTGAATTGAATGAAGAGCGGCGTGTCGAGCTGGCAAAAGTAGCAGGGAGTTATGCGGAAGCAGCAAAAATATCTGTGCGTAACGTACGACGCGATGGAATGGATCAAGTCAAAAAATCTGAGGATTTAGGTGAGGATGATCAAAAAATATGGTCAGATGAAATACAAGAATTGACTAATTCATCCATTAAGAAAATAGATGAAGCATTAGAGTCAAAACAAGCGGAGATAATGCAAGTATAAATTTGCATAAAAAAAAATTCATATGAATAACATTTTTGATAAAAACCTTCATGTCGCAATAATAATGGATGGCAACGGCCGCTGGGCCAATACACGGGCTTTGGCGCGTTTAAAAGGCCATGCAAAAGGTGCTGATCGAGTCCGTCACATTGTAAGGTCTAGTCTAGACTTTGGCGTTACCCATTTGACATTGTTTGCTTTTTCTACTGAAAACTGGAAGCGCTCAGAGAGTGAGGTTGCAGGGCTTATGAGCCTATTTAAGCAATATATAAAATCAGAGTCTAAAAAACTATTATTAAATGGGGTTAAGGTATTATTTATTGGAGACAGATCTCGATTAGATTCTGAACTTAATATGCTGATGAATGAGTTGGAAGCTCTCACTAAAAATAATGATTCGCTTACACTTACAATTGCATTGAATTACGGTGGACGTGATGAAATCATCAGGGCAACTAAGCTAATTGCAAGTAAAGTAAAGTTAGGTGAATTGATAGAAGATGAAATTACACCTGAAGTATTTTCATTCTATTTAGATACGAGTATTTTGCCTGATCCAGATTTAATTATAAGGACATCAGGTGAGTACCGCACATCTAATTTCTTACCTTGGCAATCGGTATACTCAGAATATGCATTTGTAAAAGTGACATGGCCAGATTTTGATACTTTAATGTATAAAAATATATTAGAAGAATTCAAAGCACGAGATCGCCGGTTTGGCTTAGTTAAATAAATATGGCAATAAACTTCAAAAGATCTGAATTAATTACTCGAATAATTTCTAGCGTGATGGTCTTACTTATTGCGGGTATATCCATACTTTTTGGTGGTAAGCTATTTGAGTGGACTTTAATTATTCTAGGTTCTGTCATTATCTGGGAACTTATTGGATTTGACCATAGTCGAAATAACATACGTATTTTTGGTACGTCATTTTTTACATTGTCATTATTTTTTATATTTTCAAATTATTATTTATTAGCTCTAAGTATATATTTACTTTGGATATTTATTTATATTTTTGTTATTAAACCAAAAGACATAATATGGCGAAGTTTATATACTATAATTATATTATGTGGGTTAATTTCTATTTTTGACTTAAGGATAAACATTGGTTTAAATGAAACTATATGGGTAATTTCGTGTGTAATTTCTGCTGATATTGGAGGGTATTTCATAGGCCGTACTATTGGTGGGCATAAGCTCTGGCCAAAAGTAAGCCCTAATAAGACATGGTCAGGAACGTTAGGGGGTTGGGGGCTGGCTGCTCTGTTAACACTTATTTTTATTAATATAACTAATGAAATTTTATACATAAATATATTTTGGGCGGTAATGATTGCAATATTTGCCCAATTGGGTGATCTTGCAGAAAGTGCTTTAAAGCGTAAGGCTGGAATTAAGGATAGTAGTAATCTTATTCCAGGTCATGGCGGTTTTTTGGATCGTTTTGATGGTATGATTGGCGCCTTCTTTTTGTTGTTTATATTATCTATTTTAAATATTCAGCATTGGATGTTTTAATGCGTACTATATCAATTTTTGGAATTACGGGTTCAATCGGGCAAACTGCTGCCAATATCTTAGTAGAGCAATCAAATAAATTTATACTTACAGTAATTACAGGAGGGGACAATGTTGCTGAATTAGCAAAGCAGGCAATTAGATTATCTCCTAAATATGTAGTTATTGCTAATGAAGCACATTTATACGAATTACGTAGCCTCTTAATGGGTTATAATTTTGAAATTAGTGCGGGAAGACAAGCACTAATGGATGCAGCATCAATTCCAGTAGATGTTTCACTTCAAGCTATTGTTGGTTTTCCCGGTGTTCAGTGTAGCTTAATTGCTGCAAAGTTTTCAAAAACTTTGGCACTAGCAAATAAAGAAAGTTTAGTTTGTGCTGGTCCATTGCTCCAAAAAATCTGTACTACAAATAATACTAAACTAGTTCCCGTTGATAGTGAACACTCGGCTATTTTTCAATGTATGCTTGGAGAAAGTATTCTTTCTGTTGAGCGAATTATTTTAACTGGATCAGGGGGACCATTTTTTAATACTGCAATAGAAAATTTAAAACATGTAAACTCAAAACAAGCTGCATCACATCCTAGATGGTCAATGGGGCAACGAATATCAATAGATAGTGCCTCTATGTTTAATAAAGCTATGGAACTTATTGAAACTAAAGAATTATTTGATGTATCAATTGATAAATTAGAAGTAATAATTCAGCCCCAATCTATTATACATTCTATGGTAGGATTTAATGATGGATCAATTAAGGCTCAGTTGGGACCTGCTGATATGTCGGGTGCAATTGGTTATGCTATAAACTTTCCCAAAAGAGAATCTTTATTAGTTGAACGACTTAACTTCGCAAAATTGAGGCAACTTGATTTTCTACCAGTTGATCAGCTAAAATTTCCTGCAATTAACTTAGCTACAAGAGCAATGAACATTGGCGGCATGGCTGGAGCCGTTTTTAATGCGGCTAAAGAACAAGCCTTAGATTTGTTTTTAATAGATAACATAGGGTTTTTAGATATGGCAATATGTGTCGAATTCGCTTTAAACGAATATGAGTTAAATCAGATAAAACATAATTATATATTTGAAGATATAATGGAACAAGATACTCACACACGAGTTCGCGTAAAAGAAATGGCAAAAGGTTTATAATATGATGGATTTTTTATCCTCAATTCCCATAATTGGTGGAACATTTTCATTAGTTATCCCATTTTTAATTGTTATTTCAATAGTGGTATTTATACATGAATATGGCCATTATATTGTGGGCCGTTGGTGTGGGATCCACGCAGAAGTATTTTCAGTTGGAATGGGGCGCCCAATATTTTCAAGGATTGATAAAAAAGGTACGAAATGGCAACTTTCATTAATACCACTTGGTGGATATGTAAAATTTCTTGGAGATATTAATGCTTCTAGTATTTCTTCAAAAGATACGTCAGAAATTATTGATGAGCATGAAAAATTGCGTCATTTTTCTGAAGCAAGACTGCATCATCGTATTTTAACTGTTGCGGCAGGTCCTTTTGCAAATTTTATTTTATCATTTTTAATATTTTCATTTTTAATACTTTGGAGCGGAAAACCATCTGAAGAACCCATAATTGGAACAATACATCCAACAATAGAGCAAAATTTTGACTTACAGGTTGGTGATTTAATTGAAAGCATTCATGGTCTAAAAATAGATAATTTTTCTGATTTTAGCTCATTTTTGAATATTAAGAATCCAGCTCAATCAATGAAATACACAATTGTACGTAATAATAAAAAAATGATGGTAGATGGACCATTTCCATTACTGGCAATAGTTGGATCTGTAATGCCTGTTTCACCAGCAAGTCAGGCTGGTTTGAAAACTAATGATTTAATTGTGAGCTTTGATAACTTGCCCATTACATCATTCAACGATTTACGAACAATTATTTTTGCTTCAGAACCTGCTGAGCGTGAATTAACAGTTGTTCGCAATGGCGAAAAAATAAAATTAAAAATCTTTCCTCGAATAAGAGAGTTTCAATCGGGAAATGGTACTTTATCAAAGGAGGTCTCAATTGGTGTATCGTCTGGAATTGCTTTTAGGCCTGCAATTAAAGCAATAAGTATTATTGAATCACTTAAGTTTGGTGTATTAAAGACGTTCCAAGTAATACGGGGATCATTAGAATCAATTTCCTTGATATTTACTGGCCAGATTAGTGTAAAAAATCTTCAAGGTCCTATTGGTATAGCCCATGTATCTAGCGATATTGCTAAATCTGGAATGATGGATTTTATTTCACTTATTGCTATCATATCAACATCCATTGGGTTTCTTAATTTGTTACCCCTGCCAGTGTTAGATGGGGGGCATTTATTATCATTTGCTTATGAAGCTATCACGCGTCGAAAGCCTAATAAATTATTTGTTCATTATAGTGCCTTGTTAGCAATATCGGCACTCTTAACATTGATGGTTTTTGTATCATTTAATGATATAGTTAGAATAATGTTATTTTGGAAGTGATTTAAAACTAATTTTATGAGAATAAAACAATCGTACTTTAAATTTATTCTTAACTAGCTTAACTATATGAAAAAGGAAATTATTATGTGTTATTTGAACATAACAAAGTTATTAAAGCATATTTTTATATATAGTGCTCCTAAAAGAAATATTGCACTAATTATATTTGTAATTTCCTTTATTGGATTTAGCCCAACTAAAGTCGTAGCAGAAATAATAAATATTTCTAATATTGTTGTTGAGGGTAATAAACGTATTGAAACTAATACAATTCTAAATCTAGCAGAACTAAAATCTGGGGAAGCATATGAATATGAAAAAATTAATTCAGCTGTACAACGTTTAATTAAATCAACTTTTTTCAAAACAGTTGACATAGCTATTATTGAACAAAATGTAATAATTAAAGTATCTGAACATCCCACTATTAATACTATTTCATTTGAAGGAAATACTGTCTTAAAGGATGAAAATTTAATTAAGATTGTATCATCACAACAAAGACAAACATTATTGGCAAAGAAAATAGAAAGTGACGCTGAAGAAATTGCGAAAGTCTATTTTTCTCAAGGGCGCATATCAGCCCAAATAACTCCAAAAATAATTGAAAGGAGTAATAATCGAGTTGATTTAATTTTTGAGATAGTAGAAGGACGTATAACAGAAATTGAAAAAATAACTTTTGTTGGAAACCGACTATTTTCAGATACGCGCTTACGTGGTATTTTAGCCACTAAACAAGCGGGGATTTTTAGGCGTCTTATTTCTTCTGATACATTCGTTGAAGATCGTCTTAATCTAGACAAACAAAATCTAAGAAATTTCTATCTCAATCGTGGATATATTGATTTTGAAATTTATTCTCATTCAGTTGAACTTACACGAGCTAAAAATGCATTTTTACTTTCATTTTCTGTAAAAGAGGGGCAAAAATATAATTTTGGAAAAATAAATATTATTTCATCTGAAAAAGATATTGATTTAAATGAATATATTAATTTGAACTTAATCCATGAAAACAAAACATATGACTCACGTAAATTAGAAAATTTACTTCAAAAAATAGATTCAAAGTTGTCCAAGAATGATTTAAACTTTGTCTCGGCACGTCCTAACATATCAAGAGATGATGAAAACTTATTAATAAACGTAGATATAAACTTAATTCGAGGTAAAAGAATTTTTGTAGAGCGAATTGATGTCACCGGAAATTCTACGACATTAGACGAAGTGATCCGTCATAAATTTGATTTTGCAGAAGGGGACGGTTTTAATGCTGGTAAGATTCAAAAAGCGACTGATCGCATTCGAGCACTTGGTTTTTTTAGTAGTGTAGATGTAAAAACCAAGCAGGGGTCAACAGCTGATCAAATTATAATTCTTGTCAGTTTAGTTGAGAAACCTACTGGTAGTCTGGGTATTGGTGCAGGTTATAATTCTTCGGATGGAACTCAGTTAACTTTAAATTTAAATGAGCGAAATTTTTTAGGGAGAGGTCAAACAGTTAATTTTGGATTATCAAACAGTTCAGATAAAAAAGAAATCTCACTTTCTGTTGCAGATCCAACATTTTTAAGTAGAGATCTTTATCTTAGTTTTGATGTTGGGCAAATATCAACCACACCTGCTTCATTACCATTACAAACAGATAAAGTATATTTTTCGCCAAGTATTGGGTATCCATTAAGTAGTGATTCAAGTATTATTTTTACTTATAAACTTGAGAAAGATGAAGTAAAACTTTCAAAAACTGGGATTGCCGCTTCACCTATAATTAAATCTGATGTGGGGAATAATGTAAAAAGTGGTATTATTTTAGCTTATAAGTTGGATAAAACTAATTCTGTAATAGCTCCAACTGCTGGATTTAAATTAGGAATAAACCAAGAATTTAACGGTTTACTTGGAGACATTCATTATTCAAAATCATCTATTAATTTAAAGAAATACACCGCTTTTTTTAATGATGATTTTATTTTGAAAAGTGAGGTAAGTGCTGGAGCTATTATTGGCTCAGATTCTACTGTTTCAAACAGATTTTCTCTCGGTGGCGACAAATTGCGTGGATTTAATACTTATGGAATTGGGCCTCGAGATACTGCCTATACTGGAGCAGATGCAGATGGAGACCCTTTAGGGGGTAAGATGTTTGCAGCTGCCAATATTGAAGCATCCTTCCCTATTGGTGTTCCCGAAGAATACGGTATTTTTGGGGGTATGTTTTTGGATGCAGGGTCAGTCTGGGGATTGGATAATACTTTATCCGATAATTCCATTACAGTTGATGATTCAGCCAAGATAAGAGTAGCTGCAGGTGTATCATTATTTTGGGATACGGCTATTGGACCATTGCGCTTCAATTTCTCGCGTCCATTACAAAAAGAAGCAAATGATGTTACAGAAAATTTCCGTTTTACAGTTGATACTCGGTTTTAATCATGTTTTTATCAAAAGTAATTATTTTACTAATTCCCATTTTCTACTTTTGCTCTACAAATAGTTCTATTTCCCAAACCTATCCAATTTATAATGAAATACCATCAATTGCAGTAGTTGACCAAGAGGCACTATTTGCAAAATCTAAATGGGGTAAGAATATATTAAATCAAGTAGAATTATTAGTATCTTCTTTGGCTACAGAAAATAGATCTATTGAAAAAGGTCTTGAAAATGAAGAACTTTTCTTAACTGAGAAACGAAAGTTAATTTCAAAAAAAGAATTCAATGTATTTGCACTTGAATTTGATTTAAAAGTGCAAAATATTAGAAAGCAACAGGGTGAAAAACAGAAAAATATTAACTTTTTATTGAATGATAAAAGAACACAGTTTTTTGAAAGAATTTCTCCTATACTTCTCATGCTAATTAATGATTTGGGTGTAGAGGTTTTATTAAAAAAAGATACAGTTGCTCTTGCTAGCCTGGGTAGTGATATAACTCTAATTGCTATAAAATGGATTGATGAAACATTAAAAGATTAATATCTGTAATTACTACTAATAAAAAGAGGAATAAAAATGTTAGATGTAAATCCAGAACTACTAAATGCAGATATTCAAGATATCAAGCGAATGATACCACATCGGTATCCATTTTTATTAATAGACGCTGTTCGAGATATTAAATTAAATAAGAGTGCTATTGGTATCAAAAATGTAACTTTTAACGAACCACACTTTCAAGGTCATTTCCCTGAACGTCCAGTAATGCCAGGCGTAACAATCATTGAATCTATGGCACAAACTGCAGCTGTCTTAGTTGTTAAAACATTAAATATGATTGACAATAAAATGTTAGTTTATTTTTTAACAATAGATAAATGTAAGTTTCGGCATGTTGTGTCTCCTCCAGACCAATTGGAGCTTCATGTAAAAGTATTACGGGGGCGAGGTAAGCTTTGGAAATTCTACGGCGAAGCAAAAGTTGCTGGTAAAATAGTTGCTGAAGCTGAATTTACTGCAATGATGGTTCCACCAGAAGAGGCATAATCATATGTTGATTGATCCAACTGCAAATATACATACAAACAGTGTGATTGAAGAGGGTGCTAAAATAGGCGCTAATGTTATTATTGGTCCATTTTGTCACATAGGTTCAGATGTTACTCTTGGAGCAGGTGTAGAGCTTAAATCCCATGTAGTAATAAGTGGTTGGACTGATATTGGTAACGATACAGTTATATTTCCATTCTCATCAATTGGTCATATGCCACAAGATTTAAAATTTAATGGTGAAGTAACAAAATTAGAATTAGGTGAACGTAACCGTATCCGTGAGTACGTCACTATAAATCCTGGTACTCTTGGTGGTGGTGAACTCACGAAAGTTGGCAATGATTGTTTATTTATGATGGGCGTCCATATTGGTCATGATTGTATAGTAGGTAACAGGGTCATATTAGCAAATAATGCTTCTTTGGGTGGCCACTGCGTAATAGAGGATAACGTTGTTATTGGAGCCTTAGCAGGTGTGCACCAATTCTGCCGCGTCGGTCGTGGAGCTATGATAGGCGGTTTATCTGCGGTTGTTGCAGATGTAATTCCAATGGGTATGGTTTTGGGAAACAGAGCTTCACTTGACGGATTAAACCTTGTTGGATTAAAAAGAGCAGGAGCAGACAAGGCAGATATTAATGGGCTGCGTGCGGCATTTAAATCAATATTCATGAGTGGCACTACCGTTAAAGAATCTATCACTCCAACTTTGAAATTACATGCTGGAAACCCATTAGTAGAAGAATTGATTGAATTTATTACTTCTGAAACATCACGTTCACTTACAATACCAAATAAGGATTAAATATGGGATTGCCCAATCTAGCAATAGTGGCGGGTTCTGGTGCTTTACCATTACAATTGGCAGAGCACTGCCAGTCCATTGGGCGTAGCTATAAAATTATAAGATTTAATGGCACCCAGTTAGATTGGGCTTCTAATCATCCAGTTATTTCTGCCGAATTTGAAAAACCTAAAAGCTTATTTTCTGCAATTCGTAAAGCCGGATGTAAGCAAATTGTTTTTGCAGGTGCAATTCAACGCCCCAAACTTAACCCATTGAAGTTTGATTTAGCATTTTTAAAATTTGCGCCAACTTTATTACCTGCCTTAAAAAAAGGTGATGACACAACTTTGCGTATGATTGCTAGTTTATTTGAATCTGAAGGCTTTAAAATTATATCAGCGCATCAAATATTAGATCAATTGATGGTGCCAAAAGGTATATTAACTAGAATACATCCTAGTTTAGGCTCTCAGTTGGATATAGAACGTGGTTTCTCAATTTTAAATATAATGGCAGAAGCAGATGTCGGCCAAGCTTGTATCGTCGGGCAGGGTTTATGCCTTGGCATTGAGACTGTGCAAGGATCCGATTATTTAATATCTAATGTTGGAACAGCAAAAGGTAATTATTTAGAGGATATTAAAGGTTGTAATGGTGTTTTTATTAAAGCCCCAAAGGTTGGCCAAGATACTCGTCTAGACACTCCAACTATAGGACCTGTAACAATACAAAGTGTTTATGATGCAGGCCTATCTGGAATAGCAATTAAAGCAAATAGTGTACAAATTTTAGAAAAAGACGCATGTGTTAAACTAGCAAACAATCTAGAATTGTTCATAGTATCTGTTCCTGATATATGAACAAAATGAACCATTTGAATTTTTTTATGATAGCGGGTGAAATGTCAGGAGACATTTTAGGCGCTTCTTTAATGTCTGGTTTAATTACTGAAACTAAAGGAAAAGTTGCATTTTCTGGTGTTGGTGGCCCTTTGATGACAGATGTTGGATTGGATAGCATATTCAATATGTCTGATCTTTCAGTCATGGGAGTATTTGAAGTTATACCTAAAATACCTATGCTTTTATCGCGAATAAAAAAAACTGCCCGAGCTGTAATCGATGAGCAACCAGATGCTTTAATAACAATCGATAGTCCTGATTTTTGCTTGCGGGTAGCTAAGATTGTTCGTTTAGCATTGCCTAACATTAAAATAATTCATTATGTAGCGCCTTCTGTTTGGGCTTGGCGACCAGAGCGAGCTTTAAAAATGGCTAAGAATATAGATCATGTCCTAGCTTTATTGCCATTCGAAGCTCCATATATGGAAGATGCAGGGATGACTTGCGATTTTGTAGGGCACCCTGTAATCTCAAATGCTGTGATCCAACCCGAAGCAGTAGAAAAGCTCAGAGCTGATTTAGATTTACACGCTGGTCCTATTGTAACTGTTCTGCCTGGATCACGTACTGGTGAAATAAAGCGTATGTGTCCAATATTTAAAGATGTTTTAATAAATACCCGAGAAAAAAATCCTGAAGTTCAATTTATATTGCCTGTTGCTTCAGCAGTCGAAGACTTAGTTGTGAATATGGTTGAAAAATGGGATGTGAAGCCTAAGTTATTATTAAATAAAAATTATTCTATATCTGAAGTTACTAATAGAAAGTATACTGCATATGCAGTTAGCTCTGCTGCTCTAGCCACTTCTGGCACTGTTGCATTAGAATTAGCTTCTCAGAATTGTCCAATGGTAGTAGCTTATAAAGCAAATTGGATCACAACGAGAATGGTTAAGAAGTTTGCAAAAATTGATACTGCCAATCTTATAAATATAATAACTAATACTCGCAAAATACCGGAACATCTTTTTGATAATTGTACTGCAGAGAATATAACAAAAAGTTTATGTAATTTGCTGTTTAATAAAGGCATGCAAGATAATATTATGGTGGAAGCAATGGATTTACTAGGATTAGGTCACAAAAATTCTAATTTGTGGGCAGCTAAATCAGTATTACGTGCTATTCGGTAAAGTTGTATAAAACTGCACCAGAAGACATATGTAGTTTTTGTGGATCTATACAAAACATGGATTTTGGAGTGCCAGCGGCTGCCCATATAATATTAAATTCTAATAATCTTGGATCCATAAATTTTTCAATACTGTTTAAGTGACCGATTGGTGATACACCACCAATAGCAAACCCTGTTTGTTTTCTAATAATATTAGCATTGGCGTGAGATAATGGCGCACCTACACATCTACTAGCCTTTGAAAGGTCAACACGGTTACCTCCAGAGGTCATAAATAGTATGCATTTTCCAGTATTTTCATTTAAAAAAATAATTGATTTTAATATTTGATCAATTTCACATTTTAGTGCTTCTGCAGCAGCATTAGCTGTCTTAGTCTCAGCTGTTAATTCAATTATATTTATATTTAGTTTTAATTCGGCGGCTTCCATAAAAACGCGCTTTAAGCTCTTACTCATTATTTAACTCCAAAAAATAAAGTTACGCAAAAATGTTATAATGTGGCGTGATTAGGTTATAATAGTTATAAATTTATAGTAGTTATTACATTGAATTAGTAGGGTAAAAAAATGGTTTTCAAAGGAAATTTAGGCATTGATCCTCGAGGTATGATATATGAGTCATATAATATACAGGGTATTTCTATAGAAGAATGCCGTATGATTTTTCTAGATTGGGCATTGGAAGCTGCAAAAATTGATATGACTAATGATTTAATGAATCTTCTTAAAGAATATGAATATAAAAACTTAAGCCACCCCATGACTTTAGTAATTAAAGAGGGCTTGAAAAAGGTAAATAATACAGGGCGAAGAGGAGGGCGTTCAGCCCGAATTAATCAAATAAAGTAGATCTATATGTTGAAATATTTATATTAATAATAAGATCATATTTATAAGTATCATATAATTATTTTATTTATGCTATAAAAAAAATTACTTAAATATCTAAGCTAATGCATCTAATATTCTAACCCAAGATCTAATTCCTTTATGAAAACTTCTTATGTCGTATTTCTCATTTGGTGAATGAATTGAATCATCATCTTGCGCAAATCCAATTAGCATAGATTCTAATCCAACAATTTTTTGGAAATGTCCTGCAATTGGTATTGACCCACCACAACCGACATAAACACCTGAGTTGTCCCATTCATTAGACAAAGCATTTCGTGCAATTTCGAAAGCTGGATTATCTATTGCCATATTAGCAGCCATCGAAGAGCCATGAAGTTTATATTCTAATGAACAATCAGTTGGTAAAAAACTTTCTAAGTGTTTTTTGAATGAAGCCTGAATTTTATCTGGGTCTTGTTGTCCTACTAATCGAAAGCTTACTTTTGCGTGTGCTTCACATGGTATAACTGTTTTAAATCCTTCGCCCGTATATCCACCCCAAATTCCATTCACTTCAGCAGTTGGGCGTGACCAAATTTGTTCTAATATAGATCTACCTTTTTCACCTGCAGGTATTGATAAACCAACTTCTGATAAAAATTGATTTTCATCAAAATCAAGATTGTTCCATTGGTTAATAATTTGTTCAGGTAATTCTGGTACAGCGTCATAAAAACCATCTAAAGTAACCGCTCCATTATCATCATGTAAAGATGCAAGAGCTTTTGTTAGTACTCGTATTGGGTTAATTGATGGCCCACCATACATACCAGAATGCAAATCCTTATTTGGGCCTTTAATAGTAATTTCTTGGCTGACCATCCCGCGCAACATTGTTACAATAGAAGGTGTGTTTCTCTCAACCATCCCAGTATCGCATATAAGTGCAATATCAGCTTTTAATTCTTCAGCATATTCTGTCATATAGGGTATTAATGATGGAGAACCGCTCTCTTCTTCACCTTCAAAAAAGATCGAAATTTTTAATGGAAGGGCGCCTTTTACCGCTTTAAATGCACGACAAGCTTCAATAAATGTCATTAATTGACCCTTGTCGTCGGATGCTCCACGCCCGCGGATTACTGAGCCATTTTTATTTTCTTCCAAGCTAGGCTCAAATGGAGGATTGTCCCATAATGATAATGGATCAACTGGCTGTACATCGTAGTGCCCATAAAACAATGTATGTGTAGTTCCAGCTCCACCTGTTGCCATAATCATAGGATGACCCGAAGTAACACGTATTTCAGCATCAAACCCAATTGAATTAAGATCATTAACCAGCCATTCTGCAGCAGCTTTGCAATCTTCTGCATAGTCAGGATCTGTAGATATACTTTCTATCCTCATCAGATCCATTAAGCGAGCAATTGAATTTTCTAGATCATTATCAATGTGATCAAGTATGGCATCTAATGACATTTTTACTCTCCATTTTTATTTATTTTGGGCGTTTATATATTTAGGATCAAGATTAAAATATCAATAATCAAATTTAATGTTGCAAAACCTGTTAAAAAGAGTAGCGGAAGTTATCTAATTCATTTGGTATAATTGTGTTTCTTATAGATTTTTTTCCTGCACGTCATTGGCTTTCTAAAGTTAATGCACAATCTCTTCATTCAGATGCGTTTGCAGGTTTTACAAATGCAGCAATTGTGCTTCCACAAGGTGTAGCTTTTGCAACAATTGCAGGATTACCTCCTGAATATGGTTTATACACAGCAATGATAACAGCCATTATTGCTGCCATATTCGGGTCTTCCATGATAATGATTTCGGGCCCAACCACTGCAATTTCAGCAGTATTATTTGCAACCCTAAGTGACGTAGCTGTACCTGGTACATCCCGTTATGTTGAATTGGCACTATTGGTTACCGTAATGGTTGGAATATTTCAGATGGCTGGTGGTATTGGTAGGCTTGGGGGCATTGTTTCTTTTGTTTCACACTCTGTGATGACAGCATTTACAGCTGCCGCAGCCTTACTAATTATGGTTAGCCAATTGGCAGGGGCTTTAGGCGTAAATGTAGAGCGAGGTGGTAACGTTATTGAACGTACATTGCGTCTAAGTGAACACTTTATTGAAATGAATCTAACAGCAGTGATTATATCGTTAGTAACATTAACTAGTGCAGTTTTATTAGCAAATTTTTTTCCAAAACTTCCTGGGTTTCTAATAGCTTTAATTATAGGATCAGGGTTAGCGTATTATCTTGATGCGCCTTCCCTTGGAGTTGAGATGGTAGGTGGAATACCCAATCAGTTACCGTCACTACACATACCAGACGTAGCCTTTAGTGACATCGGTGCTTTAGCTCCAGGCGCTGCTGCTATTGCGTTAGTTGGTTTGTTAGAGGCAATTTCTATTGGTCGGGCATTCGCCGTTCGGCGTAAAGAAGAGTTTGATGCAAATCAAGAAATGGTTGGACAGGGGTTGTCTAATGCTGTTGGTGGCCTGTTCCAATGTTATGCGGGTTCTGGATCATTTACTCGAAGTGGTGTAAATTTTACTGCTGGCGCTGTGACACCAATTTCTGGTATTTTTGCTAGTTTCTTTCTTGCATTAATATTATTGTTTATAGGCTCATGGGTTGCCCATATTCCTGTACCGGCAATGTCTGGATTAATTTTGTTTGTAGCGTGGAAATTAATCGATGTTAAAGAGCTACGACACATATTAGGAACACGCTGTCCCGAAACTGTCATTCTATGTCTTACATTAGCAGCTGGTTTATTAATAGAATTAGATTTTGCTATTTATGTTGGTGTAATAGCTTCACTTTGTGTATTTATATACGATAGTGCTACGCCACAAATTCCAATTATAGCGCCTATTCAACAAGGTAATGGACAACGTAAATTCCGAGATATTGGTACGTTAGCATCTGACTTGTGTCCCCAAGTCTTAATAATGCGTTTAGATGGCCCTCTATTTTTTGGATCAGTTGAACATGTTGAAAAACGATTAAAACAAATTTATAGCCAAAATCTTCGTCAAAAACATTGGGTATTAGCTCTTAAAGCAGTTGGGAAAATTGATCTTGCTGGTGCTGATCTTCTTATAAAGACTATTCGCGATGTAAAAGAGCGCGGCGGTAGTTTTAGGATTGTTGCACACTTTGAACCACTAATTAAATCATTGGAACGTCTTCATGTTTTAGATGAGTTAGGCAAAGGAATGTTATATAGCTCAAAGTTTGAAGCCATAAATGCAGCTACAAAGGATTTTGATAATCACGTCTGCAAAGGCTGTTTGCGCGAGATGTTTGTAGAATGTGATAGATTAAGAGATACTACTGAATGATATATCTATTTAGTTCTTAGTTATCCAGCCACCACCATATATTCGTGTTCCATTAACGTCATAAAATACACAGGCTTGACCGGGCGCAATACCTTCCTCGGCAGCAAAAAGCTCAACTGTGGCCGTAGTTGCCGATGTGGGTCGGATTGTTGCTTCTTTAGGCGTACGAGTAGATCGCACACGCACGGCTACAACGCGTTCTGTTAAATCTGTGAAATGATCGTCACCTAACCAATTAACTTCTTTTATTGTAATTGTGCGAGTTGCTAATGCATCTTTAGGACCAACTATTACCTGTTTATTGTTAGCATCTAATTTAACAACATATAATGGATCACCTCCACCAATACCAAGTCCGCGACGTTGCCCAATTGTATAATTTATGATGCCCTTATGGTTTCCTAAGATACTGCCATCTAAATGAACAATATCTCCTGGGCTGGCGGCTTCTGGCCGTAATTTTTCAATTACTGCGGCATATGATCCATTTGGGACAAAACATATATCTTGACTGTCTGGCTTATCCGCAACCGGTAAACCATACTTTCTAGCTAAATCACGGGTTTCGGATTTTGATTTTAAATGGCCTAGAGGAAACCTTAGGTAATCTAATTGCTCTTGTTTTGTTGAGAATAAAAAATAACTTTGATCGCGATCTCCATCTGCAGCTTTATGTAACTCTGCTTTATCAGTTCCCATAAAACGTTGTATGTAGTGGCCTGTAGCCATACAGTCTGCGTCAAGATCTTTTGCCGTCTCTAAAAGATCACGGAATTTAACACGCTCATTGCAACGAATGCAAGGTACAGGAGTAGCCCCAGCTAAATAAGCATCTGCAAACTCGTCTATAACGCTTTCTTTAAACTTATTTTCATAATCTAATACGTAATGTGGGAAACCCATCTCATCTGCAACACGCCGTGCATCATGTATATCACGGCCAGCGCAACATGCGCCTTTTTTTGCCAATGCTGCTCCATGATCATATAATTGCAAAGTAACTCCAACAACGTCATAGCCTTCATCAGCAAGCACAGCCGCTACTACTGAACTATCGACACCACCAGACATTGCAACCAAGACACGTGTATCTTTAGGTGCTTTAGCAAATCCCATTGAGTTTAATTCTGGAGTTTTGAGTGACATAGTAAATTCCATTTTATAGACACTTATATTAAAAATATTCATACTCTCAAGTCTAATGCAGTATTTTTTGTAGTCTAATCTAGTTCATATCCCTAAATATAATAAATTAACTTAAATATCGTAGTTTTTGCTTTACGCATGACTAAGTAGTGCTTAAATTTTAAAAAATATTCTCGTAATTCAGGCCATAAATATGTCAGAAGAAATTTCTGTTGATAATTTAGATCGTGCACAAGCTGCAGCAGAGTTATTGCGTTTAAACGATATTCTTAAAATAGCAAACATAGACTATCACAGTTTAGATTCACCTATTTTATTAGATTCCGAATATGATAAACTTAAACAGCGTAATTTAAGTATTGAGATAAACTTTCCAGATCTAGTATTAGATAATACTGTTTCAAATCAAGTTGGCGCCAGTCCACTAGAGACTTTTTCTAAAACTAAGCATGCTGTAAAGATGTTATCTCTTGGAAATGCTTTTAATGACGGTGACGTAAATAATTTTGATGTTCGAATACGCAAATTTTTAGGATTAGGGACTAATAAGTTAACTTACACAGCAGAACCTAAAATTGATGGATTGTCGCTCTCACTTAAATACGTTGATGGCAAGCTGGTTCAAGCCACAACACGTGGCGATGGAAGTGTCGGTGAAAATGTAACTAAAAATGCGAAAACAATAACTAATATCCCTAAGGAAATCTTTAATGCGCCTAATATTTTAGAAGTTCGCGGTGAGGTTTATATGAGCCATGAAGATTTTAAAAAATTAAATAAACGCCAACTTGATAAAAATGCAAAACTATTTGCAAATCCTCGTAACGCTGCAGCGGGCTCACTGAGACAACTAGATTCACGTATTACTGCATCTAGGCCACTAAAGTTTTTTGCATATGCTTGGGGGGAAATATCAACTTCTATTTCTAACAACCAAATAGATACAATGCAGAAATTTTCTGAATTTGGATTTTCAACTAATGAACTTACAAAAGTTTGTGATGGCCCAGCAGAATTAATTGAACATTATAAAATAATACAAAGTCAGCGTGGGCTATTAGGTTATGATATTGATGGTGTGGTTTACAAAGTAAATGATTTAACTTTGCAAGAAAAGCTAGGATTTAGATCAACCACGCCTCGCTGGGCAATTGCACATAAATTTCCAGCTGAAATTGCTCAAACACAGATTAAGTCTATAGATATTCAAGTGGGAAGAACAGGTGCCCTATCACCTGTTGCACGCTTGAAGCCTGTAAACGTGGGTGGAGTTATTGTATCAAACGCAACATTACATAATGAAGATTATATTGAAGGCAGAGATTCTAAGGGTAATCAAATACGTAAAGGTAGTGATATTAGGGTAGGTGATTGGGTGGAAGTTTACCGAGCTGGAGACGTTATACCAAAAATAAGAAATGTAGATTTAAGTAAACGTTCTTTAAATAGCAAACCATATATATTCCCTAAACTTTGCCCGGAATGTAAAAGCCTAAGTGAACGCTTGATTGGTGACAGCGTTGCTAGATGCACTGGTGGCCTTGTCTGTCCGGCACAAGCGGTTCAGGGGTTAATCCATTTTGTTTCTAGAGGTGCGTTTGATATAGATGGACTGGGTGCTAAACAAATTGAGCAGTTCTATGAGCTAGGTTGGATAAAAGAACCTGCTGATATTTTTACTCTACAAAAACGATATAGTTCTGGCATACAACAATTACAAAATAGAGAAGGGTGGGGAGAGACTTCTGCAAATAATTTATTTTATGCTATAAACATAAAACGTAAAATTTCTCTTAATAAGGTGCTTTTTGGTTTGGGAATTCGTCATGTGGGCGAGACTACGGCAACTTTATTAGCAAAACATTATGGTTCAATTAATAAATTAAAAATAGCTATGGATCTTGCAGTAAATTTAAATGGAAATAGTTGGGACGACTTACTATCGATCGATGGAGTGGGAGATGTTTTGGCAAATGCAGTTGTTTCAACATTTAAAGATTCGGCGCAACGTGCTGTCATTGAACGTTTAGTTTTACAATTAGATATTCAAGATGAAATTATTTATGAAAATATGAACAGTATAGTTTATGGAAAAACTGTAGTTTTTACTGGTAGCTTGGAATTGATGACTAGAGCCGAAGCAAAAGTACGTGCAGAAAGTTTAGGCGCAAAGGTTTCTGGATCAGTTTCTCAAAAAACAGATATTGTTATTGCTGGACCTGGGGCTGGGTCAAAGGCAGTAAAGGCAAAAGAATTAGATATTCAGATATTATCAGAACAAAATTGGTTAGATTTAATAAAAATAGATAAGTTTTGAAATGGTAAATCGACCTGAAATCTTATTTCCGTTGTTTAGACAAATAACTCATTTAAAGGGAATAGGTCCTAAAATTGCCATAAATCTGTCTAAACTTCGCATTATATCGCCTCGAGATTTATTATTTTCATTACCAAACTCTATTTTAATTCGAAATCCAATTGAAACAGTTTATGGCGCTGCACTCCATGATTTTATAACTGTTGAGATCACGGTTGATGAACACATCGAAAACCAACGCAAAGACAGGCCATATCGCATTAATGTAAGTGATGTAAAAAATACCTTTCAATTAGTTTTTTTTCATCCACGAAAGAGTTGGCTACGCGAAACCTTTCCTCTTGGTCAGCGTAGATTAGTTTCTGGAAAAATTGAGTTTTTCGATGGAAAAGCACAAATGACACACCCTGATTTTGTTTGCTTTCCTGATGAAAGAAATAAAATACCATTATCAGAACCAATATATCCATTAACGGCGGGAGTTACTCAAAAAAACTTTTTCAAAGCTAATCAGCAAATTTTAAATACCTTACCAAGCTTACCTGAATGGATTTCAATTCCAATAATAGAAAAATATAAATGGCCAAATTGGACAGAAGCATTGCATGCTGGACACTCACCTATCAAATTAGAAGATATATTAGATAATTCGCCAGCCAGACAACGCTTAGCATATGATGAAATGCTCTCACATCAATTGACGCTTTCTATAGCTCGAGCGTCACTACGGAAATCTAAAGGTATAGCGAATACTGGTAATGGAAATATGACTAAAAAAGTCTTAGATGTGCTTCCTTTCAAAATTACTGGAGCGCAGAGACGTGTCATTTTAGAAATTGAAAAAGATTTAACTGAACCCTTGCGGATGAATCGATTACTTCAAGGTGATGTGGGCTCAGGTAAAACTTTGGTTGCTATGATAGCAATGATAAAAGCTGTCGAAGCAGGAGGGCAAGCCGTTATTATGGCTCCAACTGAAATACTCACCAAACAACATGAGGCAAATCTAAAGCCAATGGCGGAGTGTGCTGGTATAGTTCTAGAAAGCCTTACAGGTAGAGATAAGGGTAAGGAACGTGATGCAAAATTAGAAGCATTAGCTGCTGGAAAAATTCAGATATTAGTAGGTACACATGCTGTATTCCAGAAAAAGGTAGAGTTTAACGATCTTCGTTTGGCAGTGATCGACGAGCAACATCGTTTTGGCGTTCGTCAACGTATGGATTTAGGTTCAAAAGGAGATGCTGTTGATATTCTTGTAATGACAGCGACACCAATCCCAAGATCTCTTGCATTAACAAATTATGGAGATATGGAGCTTTCTGAACTTGATGAAAAACCTAAAGGGCGACAAACTATTGATACTGTTTTAGTTGCTAATACACGCTTAAAGCAAGTTATTGAACGATTACGTATAGCTATAAATGATGGACGACAAGCATACTGGGTGTGCCCATTAGTTGAAGAAAGCAATTATTTAGACTTAGCCGCTGCTGAAAATAGGGCGATCGACTTAAAGAAAGAATTAGGTGTTGAAAACGTTGGGTTAGTGCATGGAAAAATGTCTGGTTTAGAAAAAGATAAAGTTATGGCTGACTTTATAAATAAAAGAATAAAAGTGCTGGTTGCAACAACCGTCATTGAAGTAGGAGTAGATGTACCAAATGCATCTATAATTGTAATTGAACATGCTGAGCGGTTTGGATTAAGTCAACTTCATCAGTTACGCGGCCGCGTAGGACGTGGTTCTGATGCATCAACATGTTTATTACTTTATGCACCGCCTTTAGGTAAAACAGCTCAAAAGCGTTTGGAAGCTATACGAGAAACTAATGATGGATTTAAAATTGCAGATGTTGATCTAAAGTTGAGGGGTGCCGGTGATGTTTTAGGTGTTGCTCAATCTGGATTGCCTCAATTTCGAATAGCTAATTTAGAAACACAGTCTGAATTGATGAAATTAGCGCAGGATGACGCCCGTATGATAATATCTTCGGATCCAGATTTGACGGGTTCGCGTGGAAAAGCAGTTCGAAACCTATTATACCTTATGGGAGCAGACGAATATATACACTTACTTTCAGTGGGTTAGCGGGTGATATGAATGTAATTTCAGAAGTTAAAGGTTAAATAAATTATTTTTAAGTAGCGTTATTTAATGCATCTAGAGTTGCTTCAAAACACAGCATAATCGAAGCATGACGATTTCTATATGCTACTGCTGGTAATAATACTTCTAAATTACTAAATGGAATATCTGGGAAAGGACCATTATTTGTAAGCATTTCAAATAATTGGTCGCGTCCCTTTAGTACTAAATCTTTTTTTAACCCAATAATCTTTGATGCAAATATAGATGCAGATGCTTGACCTAAAGCACAAGTTTTTACATCATGCGAGTATTTAACAATCTGATTATCTTTAACCTTTATCCAAACTTGGAGATTTGATCCACATAATGGTGATCGACGGGTCGCAGACCCATTGAAATCATCTAACGGTTCAGTGAGGGGGATATTACCCGCAAACTCTAAAATGCGTTTAGAGTAGAGATTAATCATATCAGAATTATTAGACATGTTATTTTTGCCTTTAAACACAGTTATATTAATCCTATCTAGGTCAAGAATGATAAAGTGCAAAGGGAAAGAATTAACAAATGGCAAAATTTGATGTTACCTCACTAAAACTTGATGATAGAGGACTCATCCCCACAATCGTTCAGGATTTTTCTACTGGTGAAGTACTTATGATGGCTTGGATGAACGAAGATGCTATATTGCAAACCCTAGAAACTGGTACAGCCACTTTTTGGTCACGTTCTCGTCAGTGTATATGGGTTAAAGGATTAACTTCTGGAAACACTCAAAAAATAAGAAAAATTCGTATAGATTGTGATAGAGATTGCCTACTATTATTAGTAACTCCAAATGGGCCGGCATGTCATACAAACCGTAGACATTGCTTTTATACAGAGATCCAAAATGGACACGAAAGTATATTAATTAAGCCAGAAACTTAATCAAACATTGAAATTATATCTTTTGGAGTAAATCCTGCTTCACGATATGATTTAATCGATTTTGATTCATCTCTTTTAGCGAGACGTCGGCCAGTATTGTCTCGAATTAACCTATGGTGGCGGTAGATAGGTGTTGGTAACCCTAATAAATGTTGTAAAATAACATGAATTTTAGTAGCTTCTAATAGATCAGCACCTCGCGTTACATGAGTAATCCCTTGAAATGCATCATCTAAAACAACAGATAAATGATATGAAATACCAATATCTTTGCGTGCTATGACAACGGAACCTATATTATCAATAACATCTTTTTTAGTAAAAGATACTTTACCAAACTCTATATCATCAAAGAAGAATTCGTTTTTTTTAATATTATGCATATTTAATCTTAATGCATCTTGAGGCATATCCAGGGGTTGATGATTACCTAAACAAGTACCTGGATAAATTATACCGTCAGGACCAGCTAAGGGTACTCCATTCTCCTGTGGAGCTGCAGCAATTACAATGTCTTTACGAGTGCAATTGCAAGCAAAAAGATGTTGAGATTTCCAAAGCTGTTTCAAATTTTTATTATAAATATTTAGGCGAGTTGATTGCAGGAGGACAGGCTCTTCATATTTTATACCAAGCCAATGTAAATCATTATAAATCTGGTTCTCATATTTTTTCTTTGATCTATTCAAATCAATGTCTTCAATTCGTAATAAGAACTTATCTTCTACATTTTGTGCTGATCTATAGCCCAAATAGGCAGAGTAGGCATGACCTAAGTGTAAAAAACCAGTTGGTGATGGCGCAAAGCGTTCGATTATCATTTAAGGTTTACCCCTATTTAATCAATTTAAATGGCACTTAACCAATTTGTCCAATCGTCTTTAGCTCTATCTGTATAAGCTTTGTAACGATCTTTTCTATTACGTCGCCCACCTTTAACGTTATCAATTGGAGGGAACAATCCAAAGTTAACATTCATAGGCTGAAAGTTTTTTGCATCTGCACCACCTGTTATATGGCTGATTAGAGCACCCATTGCAGTTGTATTTGGTGGGCTAATACAGGTTTTTTCGCAGTATTCAGCAATCGCTAATCTTCCTGCTAGTAATCCCATTGCAGCACTTTCAACATATCCTTCAACACCAGTGATTTGTCCTGCAAACCTAACGTCAGGCCGTGATTTAAGCCTCATTTGGTTATCTAACAGCAATGGTGAATTAATAAAAGTATTTCTATGTATACCACCAAGGCGTGCAAACTGTGCATTTTCCAAACCAGGTATCATTGATAAAACCCGCGCTTGTTCACTATATTTCATCTTAGTTTGAAACCCAACAATGTTAAATAACGTTCCTAAAGCATTGTCCCGACGCAATTGAACAACTGCATGTGCTTTTATCTGAGGTTGATGAGGGTTGGTTAAACCCACAGGCTTCATTGGGCCCCAGCGTAGTGTTTCACGCCCGCGTTCAGCCATAACTTCAATTGGCAAACATCCATCGAAATATGGTGTGTCTTTTTCCCATTCTTTAAACTCAGTTTTTTCTGCTAGCAACAAAGCATCTATGAAATTTTCATACGTATCTTTATCCATTGGACAATTAAGATAAGCTGTACGTTCTTCTTCTGTATCGCCTTTATCATAACGAGATTGCATCCAAGCCTTAGACATATCGATACTATCAGCATATACAATTGGTGCAATTGCGTCAAAAAATGCTAAAGATTTCTGATCTGTCTTAGCCAGAATATCATTTGCCATATCTTTAGATGTTAATGGACCTGTGGCAATAATGGTACTGCCCCATTCTTTAGGGGGTAGCCCATGAACTTCATTTCGATCCACAGTTAATAAAGGGTGTTTCATAAGCATTTTTGTTACAGCACAAGAAAAAGCTTCTCTATCTACAGCTAATGCCGATCCAGCGGGTAGGGCGTGTTTATCTCCCATTTCCATAATAATTGAATTTGCTGCACGCATTTCCCAATGCAGTAAACCAACGGCATTAGCTTCATCATCATCCGATCTAAATGAATTAGAGCAAACCATTTCAGCTAAATCTTTTGTCTGATGTGCAAACGTCTCAACTTTAGGGCGCATTTCGTGCAAAATAACAGGTATTCCAGCATTGATTATTTGCCATGCTGCTTCTGATCCGGCCATTCCGCCGCCAATAATATGAATAGGTTTTGTCATGTGTGCGGTTTACGATTACAAATGGGAAAAGAAAAGAGCCAGAATTATACTGGCTCTAATTAATGTGTCATTTTTTTTGATTATTCACTATCAGATAGAACTTTTTCATGTTCATCTTGTTCGTCAGTATCAGCTATATAAGCAACCGATACTACTTTTTCAGCATCTTTAGTATTAAAAACTCTCACTCCAGAAGATGATCGACCTTGTAGTGAAATGCCGGAAACAGGACAACGGATCGATTGACCAGTAGAAGTTGCTAACATTATTTGATCTTCTTCGTGTACTGTAAATGCAGCAACTACAGTATCGTCTCTACGATCTAAATTAGCTGCAGCAACACCTTGCCCTCCCCGTCCAGAGACACGGTACTCATGTGCGGATGATCTTTTACCATACCCACCAGATGTTATAATCAAAATCCAATCTTCTAAAGCTGCTAATTCATCATATCGTTCATTATTTATATCATTTTCAGGTGTTTCACTCTCAGTTAATGCACGTCTCATCTTAAAAAATGCTGTTCGCTCCTCAGACGTAGCCTCAACATGGCGAATTACAGCCATCGATACTACACTATCCTCTTTGGCTAATTTTATTCCCCTGACACCAGTAGAATCTCTACCTTTGAATACACGCACATCAGTTGTTGGGAAGCGAATTGCTTTACCTAATGATGTAGTTAATAGAAAATCATCAGATTCTGTGGCTATTCGTACATTAACAATAGAAACACTCTCCGGTAGTTTCATTGCAATTTTACCATTTGATTTCACATTTGTGAAGTCTGACAAAGCATTCCGACGAACACCACCATCATCGGTAGCAAATACTATCTGAAGATTACCCCACTCATCATCAGGTGCATCTATTGGCATTAGTGCCGCTATAGAAACACCTGGATCAATAGGCAGAATATTCACAATTGCTTTACCTTTAGCATTACGGCCACCAAGTGGTAAACGCCATGTCTTTAGCTTATATACCATGCCATCAGTCGTAAAAAACAATAGTGCTGTGTGCGTATTCGCAACAAACATGTTTGTGACAAAATCTTCATCTTTTGTAGACATACCCTGAATGCCTTTACCGCCACGTTTTTGTTCCCTGAATTCTGCAAGATTTGTACGTTTTATATAGCCAGAGTTAGTTATAGTGACGACCATATCTTCTTTTTCGATAAGATCCTCATCATCCATATCACCAGCCCATTCTATAATTTCAGTTCGGCGAGGAACAGCAAATTTTTCCCGCACTTCAAGCAATTCAGCAGAAATAATAGCCATAATTCGTTCTCGTGAGCGAAGAATATCTAAATAATCTTGAATTTTGCTGGCCAAATCTTCTAATTCGTCAGTGACCTCTTTTACACCCATGGCCGTCAAACGTTGTAGCCTTAGTTCCAAAATTGCTCGTGCCTGTGTTTCTGATAAATTATAGGTCTTATCTTCATTCAAAGTATGACTCGGATCATCAATTAGTGTTATGTACTGAGCTATTTCAGCTGCAGGCCACAGGCGTGTCATTAATTTTTCGCGGGCTTCTGCTGGATCATTTGATCCTCTAATAGTTGCAACAATTTCATCAACATTTGATACAGCTACTGCTAAGCCACATAATATATGACTGCGTTCACGAGCTTTATTTAATTCAAAAGCTGTTCTACGAGCAACTACTTCCTCACGAAACCCAACAAAGTAATTAAGGAATTTAAATAATGTTAACTGTTCAGGTTTGCCGCCATTTAAAGCAAGCATGTTACAGCCAAATGAAGTCTGTAAAGGAGTAAATCGGAATAATTGGTTCAAAACAACTTCAGCAGTAGCATCACGTTTTAATTCAACTACAACGCGAACACCAACACGATCAGATTCATCCTGTACGTGTGATATACCTTCAATCTTTTTATCTCTGGACAACTCAGCAATTTTTTCGATCATTGTAGCTTTGTTTACCTGATAAGGAATCTCATCAATAACAATAGCATAACGATCTTTGCGTATTTCTTCGACACGAGTTTTGGCTCTTATTATTACAGATCCCCTGCCTTCATTATATGCTTTAATTGCACCTGCGCGTCCTAAAATCATAGCACCTGTAGGGAAGTCAGGTGCAGGAACGTATTTCATCAAATCAATACTAGACATATCAGGGTTTTCTATAAGTGCTAAGGTAGCATCGATTACTTCGCCCAAATTATGAGGTGGAATATTAGTAGCCATACCAACAGCTATTCCGCCCGCGCCATTTACCAACATATTTGGATAACGTGCAGGTAGAACAGTAGGTTCTGACTCCTTGCCATCATAATTATCTTGGAAATTTACAGTATTTTTATCAATATCTAATAAGAGATATTCTGATGGCTTGTCTAATCGCGCTTCAGTGTAACGCATAGCAGCAGCGTTATCACCATCCATAGAGCCAAAATTTCCCTGTCCATCAATTAATGGCAGAGACATTGAAAAATCCTGAGCCATACGTACTAAAGCATCATAAATAGCACTATCACCATGTGGATGATAACTTCCCATAACATCACCTACTGATTTAGCAGATTTACGATATGATTTTGAATGAGTATATCCGTTTTCATGCATTGCGTATAAAATTCGTCTATGGACAGGCTTCAGGCCATCTCTAAGATCAGGAATGGCACGACTTACAATAACCGACATGGCATAATCTAAGTAAGAGGTTTTCATTTCCTCTTCTATAGAAATCTGTGGACCATCATATGATGGTGTTTTTGGTGTATCGTCTGTTGGGATTTTTATATCGTCATTCACGGTCTGATTACCTGCTATATTTTGTGTATTATTTAGCAGGTTAAGTTATAAAACGCAACTTATAGTGTTTTTATAAGGTTAAGCTTTATGTTATGGCTATATGTAAAAAAAAGTATGTAAAACATATAGTTATTAATATGATAGTGAATTTTTTTATATGCGCGAAATAGGTATAATTTCATAACCAGATTCTTCTGGTTCATGGTCTGTCATTATAGCAGGGAATCCCTCCGCTATTATCTTTAGTCCTGTTGCTTCTTCCAATCGTTTTATAATATTTGGAGACCACTCTCGTGGACCAAACCGTTCTATTCCATCGGCAAAGATATCAACTAGCAATGGTGATATTTCTAAGGGAACATTGTATCGATCAGCAATATTTTGAAATAATCCTATATCTTTAGCTACTAAATCCATTGTGAAACTAATATCTCGCGAACCATTTAGTATTACTTGGCTTTCAGTTTCGTGAACAAATGAATTTCCTGAACTGATCTTAATTGCTTCATATGCTGTACTTAAATCCATATCAGCAGCCTTACAAGTCACTAAAGCTTCAGAGCACGCTAAAAGATTAGCTGTAGCTAGGTAGTTTGTCACAACTTTTAAAACAGACGCTGAGCCAAGTTTTCCAGTATGCAATATTCTGCGACCCATTTTTTTTAGTATTGGTAGTATGATTTCAAAAGTTTCTCGAGTACAGCCTGCAAAAATCGCTATGTTAGCAGTGTCTGCGCGATGGCATCCTCCTGAAACGGGGCAATCAACGGCGTAACCACCCTTTGAAATAATTAATTCGCCAAGACGTAAAACTTCTGTTTGATCAGTGGTGGACATTTCCATCCAAATTTTACCATTCGACATACCAGCCAAAAGTCCGTCTTTAGCTTCCATTACAGATGCTGAGGCTGCAGGTGAGGGTAGGCATGTGATAACTATATCACAAATTTCCATCAATTCTTTGTTAGTTTTTGCTGTTCCAGCACCTTGATCAACAAAAGTCTGTACTAAAGCTAAGTCTAAATCACGTACATATAAATTGACTTTATTGCGTAATAATGACCCTGACAATTTACTGCCTATATTACCTAGTCCTATAAAACCAATTTTCATTAGTTACTCCTGTAATAAATATTTGTCTGATAAATAATAATTACATATGTTGAGCTTACATAATACCGACGCACCAGATGACGTTATTAAACTTAATAGAGTAACTAGTATTACCAAAAATATTTAGAAAGGAATTTCATCATCCAAATCACTTGGATTTGGCATTGATTGGCTGCCTTGATCATAACTACTTGGTTTAGATGATCCAACAGCACTACCACTACCACTACCAGAACTATAGTTAGGAATTTGATTACTAATAGCATTGTCGCTACCAGAGCGCCCATCAAGCATAATTAACGTCCCACCAAAGCCTTGTATCACAACTTCGGTTGAATATTTGTCATTTCCAGATTGATCTTGCCACTTTCGTGTTTGCAAAGCGCCCTCTATGTAAACTTTAGAGCCTTTTTTGAGATATTGTTCACAAACTCGAACTAGGCCTTCTGCAAAAATTGCAACTGTGTGCCATTCAGTTTTCTCACGATTTTCACCAGTATTTTTATCACGCCATTTTTCTGAAGTCGCGATACTAATATTGCATACCTTACCGCCATTTTGAAATGTGCGGACTTCAGGGTCTGCACCAAGGTTTCCTATTAACGTTACTTTATTTAATGAGCCTGCCATTTTGTATCCCCGACGAATCTAATATATGATTTAACGTTATCATAATGTCTTGGGGAGTGAGTTAAAGCTGAAAATTTTTACGAAAAAAATTAATTTTAGATATTAGGTACATTCTACAACTTAAATAATTTAAATTATAATAAGTTTTTAATGTTTAATATATTTAATAAAAGTGTATGTGTATCATATTTGCTGATATTATGGCTATATACTATGTTATAATAAAATTATAATTTTCTTGTTTTTATATTAAAAAAGTATCGCATATTATTTTAGTTGCCTTAAGTAATAGAAAAGATGTTTGAGGCAGAGCTATGGCAGAACTTAAGAGTATTGAAATTCGCGGGGCACGTGAACACAATCTTAAATCTATAGATGTAGATATTCCACGCGATCAATTGGTAGTTATTACGGGTTTGTCTGGATCTGGTAAGTCTTCGCTTGCATTTGATACCATATATGCAGAAGGCCAACGCAGATATGTAGAGAGTTTATCTGCTTATGCTCGGCAATTTCTCGATATGATGCAAAAGCCTGATGTTGATCACATATCAGGCCTTTCTCCTGCCATATCGATTGAGCAAAAAACAACCTCAAAAAACCCACGTTCGACGGTTGGTACTGTAACTGAAATATATGATTATATGCGACTTTTATTTGCGCGGGTCGGTACTCCATATTCACCAGCTACCGGTCTTGCTATTGAAGCTCAACAAATTTCAGAAATGGTTGATCGAGTGATGACTATGGAAGAAAGTACTCGTGCATACTTACTCGCACCAATAGTACGAGATCGAAAAGGTGAATATAGAAAAGAGTTTCAAGATTTAAAAAAACAAGGATTTCAAAGAGTTAAAGTTAATAATGAATTTTATGATTTAGATGATGTACCCACTTTAGATAAAAAATTTAGACACAATATAGACGTCGTAGTTGATCGCATTGTTATTAAAATAGGTTTAGAGCAACGTCTTGCAGATAGTTTTAGAACTGCATTAGATTTAGCTGATGGTATAGCGATATTAGAAATAGCGTCAAAAGATAAAAAACCGCAGCGTTTTACATTTTCAGAAAAATTCGCATGCCCTGTAAGTGGTTTTACTATTTCTGAGATTGAACCAAGATTATTTTCGTTTAACGCACCAGTAGGAGCATGTACTGAGTGTGATGGACTAGGTGTTGAGCTATTTTTTGATGAACGTCTAGTTGTTCCTGATCCATCTTTAAGTTTATTCAATGGCGCATTAGCTCCTTGGGCGAAAGGAAAATCACCATATTACAAACAAACAATTGAATCATTGGCTAAACATTATGACTTCAAAACAGATGCAGCTTGGCGCGACCTTCCTGAAACCATTCATAAATTAATGTTACATGGTTCAGGTAAAAAAGAGATTAAATTTAGATATGATGATGGCGGACGTGTTTATGAGGTCACTCGTAACTTTGAGGGCATTATTCCAAATATGGAACGTCGATATCGTGAAACTGATAGTAACTGGGTTCGTGAAGAATTTGAAAGGTACCAAAATAACCGTCATTGTGGTTCATGCAAAGGCTACCGTTTGCGACCTGAAGCATTAGCAGTTAAAATTAATGACTTGCATGTAGGTCAGGTCGTACAGATGTCTATTAAAGAGGCCCTAGAATGGATTAGGTCTGTTCCAGAAAGCCTAACCAAACAAAAAAACACTATTGCATTGGCTATTTTAAAAGAAATCCGTGAAAGATTAGGCTTTCTTGTTAATGTAGGTTTGAATTACCTTACATTATCCCGTTTTTCAGGAACTTTGTCGGGTGGGGAAAGTCAACGCATTCGATTGGCAAGTCAAATTGGTTCAGGTCTTACAGGAGTTTTATATGTATTAGATGAGCCATCTATTGGATTACACCAGCGTGATAATGGTAGATTACTTGAAACTCTAAAAAACTTACGTGATCAGGGAAATACTGTAATAGTAGTAGAGCATGATGAAGAGGCAGTTCGTAGTGCAGATTACGTGCTTGATATAGGTCCTGGAGCAGGTGTTCATGGTGGCCAAATAATTGCTAAAGGCACACCTGCACAAATTATTAAAAATAAAAAATCAATTACAGGCCAATACCTTAGCGGTAAAAAACGTATTCCAGTACCTGCTGAAAGACGAAGTGGTAACGGTAAAGAAATAGTTATTACAAATGCGACAGGCAATAATTTAAAAGGTATAGATGCAAATTTCCCACTTGGAACCTTCACTTGTGTGACCGGTGTTTCGGGGGGAGGTAAATCTACTTTAACAATTGAAACACTCTTCAAAACAGCTTCTATGCGTTTAAATGGTGCAAAACAAACACCTGCACAATGTGATGAAGTCAGGGGTCTACATTATCTTGATAAAGTTATAGATATCGATCAGCGCGCTATCGGGAGGACACCAAGATCAAATCCAGCTACTTATACTGGTGCATTTACTCCTATTAGAGATTGGTTTGCAGGACTTCCTGAAGCAAAAACTCGGGGTTATAAGCCTGGACGCTTTAGTTTTAATGTAAAAGGTGGACGATGTGAGTCATGCCAAGGTGACGGTTTGATTAAAATAGAAATGCATTTTCTACCTGATGTTTATGTAGAATGTGAAACCTGTAAGGGTAAAAGGTATAATAGAGAAACATTAGAAGTATTATTTAAGGGAAAAAGTATAGCCGACGTTCTTGATATGACCGTAGAGGATGCTGAAGGATTTTTTAAAGCCGTTCCAAGCATTCGCGATAAGATGACCGCATTAATGCGAGTAGGTTTGGGATATATAAAAGTTGGTCAATCTGCAACGACGTTATCTGGTGGTGAGGCGCAACGTGTCAAACTTTCAAAAGAATTAGCCAAACGATCTACTGGTAAAACTTTATATATACTAGATGAACCAACAACTGGGTTACACTTCGAAGACGTGCGTAAGTTACTGGAAGTATTACATGAATTAGTTGATCAAGGAAATACAGTAATTGTCATAGAACATAACCTTGATGTAGTTAAGACAGCTGACTATATTATTGATATTGGACCTGAAGGTGGTGACCAAGGTGGTAAAATAGTTGCTTTAGGAACACCAGAAGAAGTTATAAGAATTAAAGAAAGTTATACAGGTTTCTATTTAAAAGATATGATTTAATATTTAAGTGACTGATTTTAATATGTTAATTTATGAGATAATTTATGTTTTTTTCAATAATATCTATTTAAAATTAAATGCAACGTGGATGTAATTAAAAAAATTCATAAAAGATTTAAAACTTATCCAAACAGATAGTTTTCTGTTGCGTGGTAATGAATATAGGTAGGGTATAAAGATGCGCACAGGATTATATCCCGGAACTTTTGACCCAATAACATTGGGTCATCTTGATATAATCAAGCGTGCATGTGTATTGGTTGATAAATTAGTTATTGGTGTTGCAATAAACCGTGACAAACTACCACTTTTCTCACTAAATGAGCGTGTAGAAATGATCGAACGTAACCTTACAAAGTTTGAACATATAAATACGGAAATCGTAGTTGAGCCATTTGAAAATTTACTAATTGATAAAGCGCAAGAGATTGGCGCTCAAATTGTAATTAGAGGTCTGAGAGCAGTTTCTGACTTTGAATATGAGTACCAACTAGTTGGAATGAATCGTGCTATGAATGATAATATTGAAACCACATTTTTAATGGCAGAAGCAAAGCATCAAGCCATTGCATCAAGATTGGTAAAAGAAATATCACGATTAGGTGGTGATGTATCAAAGTTTGTAACACCTGGCGTACAAGAGGCATTAAAGCAAAAGTTTATATAAATATATAATTTTTGGCTTTCATTTTTTATTTACACATCTTAAATCAAATTAACTTTTAACATTATAAGGCTAAATTATGTCAGATAACCAAGATCTCGAAAACACTATCATCATTGAATTAAAAGATGGACCAGTTCATATTTCATTATTACCAGATGTAGCGCCACTGCACTGTGCTCGCATGAAAGAATTAGCCAGATCTGGCCAATATGATAACGTTTGTTTTCATAGGGTAATAGATGGATTTATGGCTCAAACTGGAGATGTTCAGAACGGTGACATGGAAGACGGATTCAATCTTGCTTCAGCAGGCACTGGCGGATCTGATTTGCCAAATGTAGCTGCTGAATTTTCAAAATTGCCACATGATCGTGGAACAATAGGTGCCGCAAGATCAGCAAGCCCAGATTCAGCTAACTCACAATTTTTCATTAATTTTGGCGACAATAATTTTTTAAACGGCCAATATACAGTTTATGGGCGCGTTACATCCGGAATGGAACTTGTTGACGCCATAGTTCGCGGAGAGCCGCCCCACGCTCCTGATCGTATGATCTCAGTAAAAGTTGCTGCTGATTTATGATTAAATTTCTAAAAAATATTTTAAGTACTGGGTTTCTTTGCATTGCTGGTTTTGCATTTGCTGCAGAACCGGAAAACATACTTATGATAGAAGTTCAAGGTAGTGCAAATGGCATAATTGAAATTGAATTATTGCCTGAATTTGCACCATCCCATGTCGAACGTATAAAAATTTTGGCTCGTGATGGTGTTTATAATAATGTTGCTTTTCATAGGGTTATCGAAGGCTTCATGGCGCAAACCGGTGATGTGAAATTTGGAAAAATTGAGGGCTACAAGCAAAGTTATGCAGGTCAAGGTGGCTCAAACTATCCTGATTTAGAAGCTGAGTTTTCTGATGTTATGTTTGAAGAGGGTACAGTTGGTATGGCAAGAGCCCAAAGTCCTAACTCGGCAAATTCACAATTTTTTATTATGTTCAATAGAAGTCCTAATCTCGATAATAAATACACAGTTTTTGGCCGTGTCATAAAAGGTCAAGATATTGTTAATCAAATCAAACGTGGTACCCGTAGTAATAACGGATCAGTTGAAAACCCTGACGTAATGAAGCGGGTTTGGATTAAAGTTGATAAATAATAAAATTTAACTTAAGTTTGAGATTATTATTATTTATAATAAGGCTAATCTTCATCAAACTGAAGGCTAGCCTTATTATCTTATATTTAAGTAACTTTTATTAGTGCATGTTTCTTTTTTGATGCACTAATTTTAGGAGTCTGAATTAAATCAGTTTCACTTAACATGAAACCAGCATCAATTATGGGTTCATCATTAAGCCGGGCACCACCTCCTGCAATAATGCGTTTTGCTTCTTTGCCCGATGGAACTAAGCCAGTTCTAACTAATGCTTGCGTAAAGCTAAGACCATCCAAAGCTTCATTGGCAGTTAACTTAAGGGTTGGGAGGTTTTCATCAGAACTATCTTCCTCAAAAACCTTACGTGCAGTGTTAGCTGCATTCAAAGATGCTTCAGCTCCATGACAAAGTTTAGTTACTTCGTTTGCTAGAACTATTTTTGCTTCATTTATTTCTTGTCCTGTTAAAGATCCTAAGCGGTTACACTCAGAAACAGGTAGTTCAGTAAATAGTTTAAGAAACTTACCGACGTCAGCATCTAAAGTGTTACGCCAAAATTGCCAAAACTCATACGGTGATAGTTTGTCAGAATTTAGCCATATTGCACCATTTGCTGACTTACCCATTTTTGAGCCATCAGCTTTTGTTAACAATGGAGTAGTCAGGCCATATACTGTATTTTTATTTAGTCGACGAGTTAGGTCAATACCATTAACTATATTGCCCCATTGATCTGACCCACCCATTTGCATTGCTACACCATAGCGATTGTTTAACTCCATAAAATCATATGCTTGAAGTAACATATAATTGAATTCTAAAAAAGTTAGGGGTTGTTCACGGTCTAATCTTAACTTTACACTTTCCATGGCTATCATTCTATTTATTGTGAAATGTTTGCCTATATCGCGTAGAAATTCAATATAATTGAGCTTATCCAACCACTCAGCATTATTAATCATCATGGCATCGTTGTCACTATCACCAAATGATAGATATTTAGCAAAAACCTTTTGAATTCCATTTATATTTTCAGCAATTAACTCAGCAGTAATTAACTGACGGCTTTCGTCCTTGCCAGAGGGGTCACCAATCTTAGTGGTTCCCCCACCCATCAAGGGAAGTGGTTTATGACCTGTCTTTTGCAACCATCGTAACATCATTATTTGAATTAAAGAACCAATGTGTAAACTATCAGCAGTAGCATCAAAACCTATATATGCTGGCATACAGCCTTGAAGTAACCGCTCATCAAGTCCCTGAAGATCTGTACAGTCTTGCAAGAAGCCACGTGTTTGCATTTCATGCAAAAATTCTGATTTGGGCTTGTAAGTCATATCAGTTTGCTTTCATTTAAGAGTAATTAAATACCTTTTAGCGCCAATCTAGCGAGTGGCAAGTAGGAGATCAAAATTTATGATTTACAGATGTCTTGGTTTAATGTCTGGAACATCACTTGATGGTGTTGATGGGGCTATTTGTATTACAGATGGTAGCAAAATTATAGGTTTTGAAAATTCTTATTTTCGGCCATATACAAAAACAGAGCAATCAATTTTACGTTCTAAATTTGGTTCTTGGCCAGAGAATGGTGGATTTGAAGATGCAATAGATATAATTCATAGTGCGCACCTTGATGTAATTAAAGCTTTTCCAGATGCAGAGCTAATTGGATTTCATGGGCAAACCTTAAACCATGACCCAAAAAATTTACGCACATTTCAATTAGGTAATGGTGCTACTTTAGCTAAGTTAAGTAATAAGCGTGTTATTTGGGATTTTAGAACAGCGGATGTAGCCGCTGGAGGAGAGGGAGCTCCTCTAGCTCCATTTTTTCATTTTGCATGTGCAAAAACTTTAAATATTTCTGAAAAAAAATTAGCTTTTGTTAATTTGGGTGGAGTAGGTAATATTAGCTTAATTGATACGAATATTACTACACCAGATATGATTAATGCAGTCATAGCATTTGATACTGGTCCAGCAAATGCACCATTAAATGATTTTATACTAGAACGAACAGGTCAACTATATGATTTAAATGGATCTTTAGCCCTATCAGGAAATGTAGACCAAGACATTTTAAGTAATTTTATGAAGTTTAATTTTTTCAATAAAAAACCACCTAAGTCACTCGATAGAAATTCTTTTTCGGCGATTCAAGATTTAGTATCGACTCTTTCAGATGCAGACGGAGCTGCAACTTTAACAGCAATTTGTGTAGAAAGTGTATATGCCGCTCAATCACATTTAAAATATAAACCATATCGATGGCTAATATCTGGTGGAGGCCGTCATAACATTGCTATTATGACGGGTTTGCGGCAACGTTTGGATCAACCTGTAGATCCAGTAGAATCTGTTGGGCTAAATGGTGATATGCTTGAAGCTCAAGCATTTGGATATCTAGCAGCTAGGGTTGTAAATAATCTACCGTTATCAAGCCCAACAACTACTGGATGCTCTAAGCCCATGAGAGGGGGGGTTATATCGGATCCATAGGGCTGACAGTGATGACTAAAAAATTAACGAGTTGTTTCGGTAAGCCTTCTACGAACATAACTATCTACTGAACCTATCATGGTATCCATGTGATCGTTCTCAAAGAAATGTCCAGATCCTTCAATTACTTCATGTGTGATAGTAATACCCTTTTGCTCATGTAATTTATTAACCAAACCTTCGACATCTACTGGTGGAACTACTCGATCTGATGACCCATTAATTATTAAGCCAGAAGCGGGGCAAGGTGCTAAAAAGCTAAAATCATATGTATTTGCTGGAGGAGCTGCCGAAATAAAGCCTGAAATCTCAGGCCGACGCATCAACAATTGCATACCAATCCAAGCACCAAAACTAAAACCTGCAACCCAACAATGTTTAGCATTAGGGTTCATTGCCTGTAAGTAATCTAATGCTGCGGCCGCATCTGATAATTCTCCAATACCCTGATCATATTCACCTTGTGATCTACCAACGCCTCTAAAATTGAAACGCAAGACCGTGAAGCCCATGTTATAAAATGCATAATGAAGGTTATATACAACCTTATTATTCATAGTACCGCCAAATTGTGGATGCGGATGCAATAAGATAGCAATAGGTGCGTCCTTTGCTTTTTGTGGGTGATAACGACCTTCTAGGCGACCATCTGGACCGGGGAAAATTACTTCTGGCATCGTTCTACTGCTACTCTCGTTTTTATCAGTTAAAGTCCATTTCATTAGTTGACGAAAATGGTCAGTAACTTTAGAATGGTTCTAAATCAAGGTTAATATCCTCGCTGATCTTTTTGAATAAGGATTTGGTAAGCTTTCGTCAACTAAATAGGACCCATAGACGCATGAAATTGAGTACAAAAGGCAGATATGCAATGATAGCCTTGGTAGATTTAGCTATTGAGGGTAAAAAAGGTCTAGTTTCTTTAGGTGAAATTTCAGACAGACAAAATATTTCATTAAATTATTTAGAGCAATTATTTTTAAAATTGCGGCGTGCTGAAATTATAGCATCTGTTCGTGGTCCTGGTGGCGGTTATAAATTAGCAAAACCAACAGATACTATACGTATATCAGAAATTTTAACTGCTGTAGATGAAGACATGAATGCTTTATCCAAGGGTGCAGGAGTTTCTGGCGCATCGTCTGGTACTCGGGCACAATCATTAAGTAATCGCTTATGGGAAAGTCTATCAGCTCAAGTTTTTGTTTATTTGCATGCAACCCGACTATCAGATTTAATTGAAAACCAAATAGCTCCATGTCCAGCTGTGCCATCATTATTTCAATTGATAGATGAAGGCTGAATATCATGATAAACATAATAATATACATTATGATCAAAGCATTATGAGTAGGGTTTATCTTGATTGGAATGCTACGGCACCACTAAGACTGGAAGTTCGTGCAGCAATTATTAACGCTATGGACGTTACAGGTAACCCTTCGAGTGTTCATGGTGAGGGCCGAATAGCTAAAGGATTGATTGAACGTGCGCGATTGCAATTAGCAGAATCATTTGGTTGTGACCCAAATGGAATTATATGGACAAGTAGCGCAACCGAAGCTGCTGGACTTATGATGCAGTCTAATAATTTGAATTGTGCTAAAATTGAACATGATTGTGTCAAGGCGCATGGAACTACAGATTTGTTTATAAATGCCAATGGTATTGTAAAAGCGGCAGGAAATTTTGCCTTACAAGGCGCCAATAGTGAAACGGGTATTTGCCAAGGAGATCAAGTTCGTGGCGCAGTAATGAGTGATCAGGTGCAAACATTTGGTAAATTGCCAATATCCTTTAATTGGTTAGATGTAAAAAGTGCATTATTATCAGCACATAAAATTGGTGGCCCTAAAGGCGTTGGAGCTCTAGTTTTATCTGATGGTATAGATGTAAGCGCTCAAATCAAAGGTGGCGGGCAAGAACAGGGGCGCCGTTCGGGGACTGAAAACTTACTTGGTATAGTTGGATTTGGAGCAGCAGCAAAAATAGCAGCTCAAGACTTAGCTAACGGGGTTTGGGAGCAAGTTGCTGAATTACGTGATAAAATGGAAATACGAATTGCCGATACGGCAACTGACGCTATCTTCTTTGGTAAGGACGTTGATCGATTACCTAATACGAGTAATTTTGCGGTACCTGGGTGGAAAGGTGAGACACAAGTAATGAAAATGGATTTATCTGGTTTTGCAATTTCTGCTGGTTCAGCCTGTTCAAGTGGTAAAGTAAAAGTAAGTCAGGTCTTGAAGGCAATGGGGTATGATGACACTACCGCATCAAGCGCTATTAGGGTTTCCATTGGCCCAACTACAACAGAACAAGATGTGATGAACTTTGCTGATGCATGGATCAAAGCTTATAAAAAATTTGTGGCTAAAGCTGCGTAAAGGACGAGTTATATGACTGATATGATTGCAAAAGATGGTGTTGAAGCCGAAACCGTTGCTGCGGTAAAATCCTTAAGTGGAAAGTATAAATATGGCTTTTCCACTGATGTAGAAATAGAATATGCTCCTCTGGGTCTAAATGAGAACATAGTCCGGCTTATCTCTGATAAAAATGAAGAGCCTGAGTGGATGTTAGAATGGCGATTGCAGGCATTTGAGCGATGGAAGCAAATGAAAGAACCAGAGTGGGCAATGGTTGATTATCCAAAAATTAACTTCCAAGATATTTATTACTACGCGCGTCCAAAATCTATGTCAGAAGAGAAGCCAAAATCGCTTGATGATGTTGATCCTAAGCTACTGGAAACTTACGCAAAATTAGGAATTCCTTTAAAAGAGCAAGCTTTATTAGCTGGCGTTGAGGCTCCTGAAGGTGAACGTAAAGTTGCGGTAGATGCAGTTTTTGATTCAGTTTCAGTTGGAACAACTTTTCAAAAAGAGCTTAAACAAGCTGGCGTAATTTTCATGTCTATATCAGAAGCATTAAAAGAGCACCCAGAGTTAGTTAAAAAATATATTGGTTCTGTAGTCCCACAATCTGATAACTTTTATGCTACGCTAAATTCTGCTGTATTTTCTGATGGATCGTTTGTTTATATTCCAGAGGGGGTAAAATGCCCTATGGAATTATCTACTTATTTCCGTATTAATGCAGAAAATACTGGGCAGTTTGAACGTACATTGATAATAGCCGAAAAAGGTTCTTCAGTTTCATATTTAGAAGGCTGTACGGCCCCACAACGTGATGTTGCTCAATTGCATGCCGCTGTAGTTGAATTGGTTATTTTGGAAGATGCTGAAATTAAATATTCTACAGTTCAAAATTGGTACCCAGGCGATGAAAATGGCAAAGGTGGCATTTATAACTTCGTAACCAAACGGGCAGATTGCCGGGGGGATCGTGCAAAAGTTATGTGGACACAAGTTGAGACAGGTTCTGCTGTTACCTGGAAGTATCCTTCTTGTATTTTACGGGGTGATTATAGCCAAGGTGAATTTTATTCAATAGCTATCGCAAATAATATGCAACAAGCAGATACTGGGACTAAAATGATTCACCTCGGTAAAAATACAAAATCTCGAATTGTATCAAAAGGTATCTCAGCGGGAAAAGCACAAAATACTTACCGTGGTTTGGTTTCTATGCATCCAAAAGCATCTAATGCACGAAATTACACACAGTGTGACTCTTTATTAATTGGTGATAAATGTGGAGCCCATACTGTTCCTTACATAGAAGTTAAAAACAACACAGCACGAGTGGAACATGAAGCAACTACATCTAAAGTTGATGATGATCAATTATTTTACTGCCGCCAACGCGGTATGGACGAAGAAGAAGCTGTTGCCTTAGTGGTCAATGGGTTTTGCAAAGAAGTATTACAAGCCTTACCCATGGAGTTCGCCATGGAAGCACAGGCATTAGTAGCAATCAGCCTTGAAGGCTCAGTAGGGTAAAAAAATGCTTATTATTAAAAATTTACAAGTTGGACTTGAAGAAGAAGATAAGCAAATTCTTAAAGGAATAAATTTAGAAATTGGTGAAGGCGAAGTACACGCAATAATGGGTCCAAATGGATCCGGAAAATCTACTACTTCATATGTTTTAGCCGGTAAGGACGGATATAAAGTTACTGCAGGGTCTGCTGAATTATATGGAAATGATTTATTGGATATGAATCCTGAAGAGCGTGCAGCTGCTGGTTTATTTTTAGCATTCCAATACCCGGTAGAAATCCCAGGCGTTGGAAATATGACATTTTTGCGTACAGCGGTTAATGCACAACGAAAAGCACGTGGTGAAGAAGAACTATCTGCTGGTCAATTTCTTAAGATTGTTCGTGAAAAAGCTAAATCATTGAAAATTGATGCTGATATGTTAAAGCGCCCAGTAAATGTTGGGTTTTCTGGTGGTGAGAAAAAACGTAATGAAATTTTACAGATGGCAATGCTAGAACCTAAAATGTGCGTTTTAGACGAAACAGACTCTGGTTTAGACGTTGACGCAATGAAATTAGTTGCGGAAGGCGTTAATGCTCTTCGTGATGGGAAGCGATCATTTTTGGTAATTACTCACTATCAAAGACTTTTAGATCATATAAAACCTGATGTTGTACACATAATGGCAGACGGTCGCATTATCAAATCAGGTGGTCCAGAATTAGCTTTAGAAGTTGAAGAAAATGGATATGCAGATATTTTGGCAGAGGTTGCTTAAATATGGCTATAATTCATCCTAAATTATCAGGAGCAGCGAATTTAGTTGCTAATTACCCGATGCCATCTGGTGCTAAATGGGCTAATGATATCCGCATAAATGCAATTACTGTATTTAATATACAAGGCGCACCCCACAAGCGTGATGAGTACTGGAGGTATACTGATCCTTCTGAACTTACAGTTGTCCCAACAAAACCTGCCGCATTGTTTTCTAATGATGAAAGCCCAATGTTTGACTTAGTAGACTGCATTCGTATTGTTTTTGTTGACGGTATCATTGATACAGATAGATCAGATGATTTATCTTTAAGTGGTGCCAGTATTGAAGTGCTAACAGATGTTACATCAACAGATATACACTGGGCTAAAGATTTATATGGTAAACTAGAAGGGAATGGTCAAAACCCTGTTCATCGTCCGCTAGCAGCTTTAAATACAGCCGTAGCAGGGCACGGTTTGGTGATACACGTTACTAGTAAATGTGATAAACCTTTAGCCATTAGCTATGTTCAAAATTCTGAAACTTCAGATGTAATGATTCATCATATTATCAAAATAGATGAAGGCGCAGAATTTACACTGCTTGAGAGTGGTGCCGGTGCCGCCCGTTTTAACTCTGTTCTTGAAGTTGACGTATCTGATGATGCTGAATTTCACCATGTTCGTACACAGGGTCGCGACCATGAGCGTAAAACTGTAACTCATTTGTTTGGTCGCCTTGGACATAGAAGTATTTTTCGTTCTTTTACTATGACTATGAATGGAATATTTACTAGAAATGACGCCGTTTTAGAATTTACTGGTGATGATGCAAAAGCAACAGTTGCTGGAGCATGCGCCGGTGATGGTAATGATTTTCATCATGATGACACAGTTTTTGTTACCCATGATTCAATTAATTGCGAAAGCCGCCAAGTTTTCAAAAAAGTCTTACGTAATGGTGCCACAGGAGTTTTCCAAGGTAAAATCTTAGTAAAAGCAGATGCACAAAAAACTGACGGTTACCAAATATCTCAGGGTTTATTATTAGATGAAAATTCTAATTTTTTAGCAAAACCTGAATTAGAAATATATGCTGATGATGTGGCATGTTCTCACGGTTCAACGGTTGGAGCTATAGATGAAGCTGCATTATTTTATCTAGCTTCCCGGGGTGTTCCTCGTAAGCAAGCCCAAGATATGTTAGTACTTGCATTCCTTGCTGAAGCTATCGATGAAATTGATAATAATGATTTAGTGGATGATATTAGAGACCGGTTGACTGCATGGATGGAGCACCGATAAGCTTAATGACCTTAATATCTGAGATTAATGCTTCTTATAGAGCTCCAAAGATGGAAATGCGTCGTCATATAAAAGATGGCATAAGGGAAGAGCAAACATTATTTTTTGCTTTGCTATTTGGCTTACTCAGTTTCCTTTCTTTATTACCTGAAATTGCAAAACACGCATATATAATGGATGATAGTTTATCAGCCTTAGCAGCAGCCCAATTTATAGCATCGGTATTTATGATGCCATTGCTAATGTATGGCATAGCGGCTCTATCTCATATAATTTTAGGAAGATTTGGAGGGCAGGGCGATCATGTAGGGGCAAGACGTGCTTTATTTTGGGCAGCAGTGGTCACTTCTCCTATAATACTAGCATCTTCAGTATTATCAATTTATTTACCCGTAGTTAAAATAGCCTTAGATATTTTAACTACTCTTATATTTATTTGGCAGTGGACTTCGAACTTAAAAGAATTGGAATTTAGTAATGTATGATGTGGACGAAATCCGTAAAGACTTTCCAATATTGTCACGTACTGTAAATAACAAGCCATTAGTTTACTTGGATAACGGGTCATCTGCACAAAAACCGAAAGCAGTCATAGATGCAATAACAAAAGCATACTCTGAAGAATATTCAAATGTTCACAGGGGCTTACATACGCTTTCGAATATATCAACAGATAACTATGAAGCCGTCCGTGGAAAGATCCAAGGTTTTCTTGGGGCGGAGCATCCAGAAGAAATCATTTTTAACTCTGGAGCAACAGAGGGCATTAATATGATATCTTATGCCTGGGCATCACCAAATTTGCGGGCAGGTGATGAAATTATTCTTTCTATAATGGAGCACCATGCAAATATTATTCCTTGGCACTTCCTACGTGAACGACAAGGTGTAATTATCAAGTGGATTGATACTGATGCTGATGGTGCCTTAGATGCTCAGGCTGTTATTGACGCAATAACACCAAAAACAAAATTGATTGCCATTACGCAAATGTCTAATGTTTTAGGAACAGTAGTTGATGTAAAGGCAATATGTACAGCAGCACGGGAAAAAGGCGTTGCTGTATTGGTAGATGGATCACAATCGAGTGTTCATATACCTATAAATGTGTTAGATATGGGCTGTGATTTTTTTGTTATAACTGGACATAAGTTATATGGTCCGTCATCATCAGGCGCTATTTATATCCGCAAAGACCGCCAGGATGAAATGCAACATTTCATGGGCGGTGGCGATATGATTAAAATCGTAGAGCGCGATTTTGTTTCATATAATGTATCGCCATTTAAATTTGAAGCAGGAACTCCAGGTATTGTGCAAATGATTGGCTTAGGAGCAGCCATTGATTATATGCAAAGTGTTGGATTAGAAAACATTGCAGAACACGAGACTAAGTTACGCAATTACGCAGTTGAGAAACTCTCAAAATTAAACTGGTTAAATGTTTATGGAAATACAGCCACTAAAGGTGCGATTTTTTCTTTTACTTTAGAAGGTGCAGGTCATCCGCATGATATTTCGACAATTATAGATCAACGTGGTATAGCAGTTAGAGCTGGTCATCATTGCGCACAGCCTTTGATGAATCACCTGGGAGTTTCTTCAACTGCACGAGCTTCTTTGGCAATGTACAACACTACAGAAGAAATTGATAAATTGGTTGATGCTCTAAGTTTCTGTTATGAAATACTTTCTTGAAAATATTGTATATTTGAGAATATATATAAGTTAACATAATATATATTATCGGATATTGATACCCTCTATATCTAAAATATAATTATACAAAAATAAGATTAGCGCTTTGCCTATTAACTAATGCAGTGATATGAAAATTTAATGATAAATCCAAAAGCGATCATATTTGATTTAGATGGGACACTAATTCATAGTGCACCTGACCTGCACACAGCAATAAATGCCATGCTTGATGGATTAAAGCGTGCACCAATTTGCATAGATACTGTAATTTCCTTTATTGGTGATGGCGTTGAAAAATTGGTTGAACGAAGCTTAAACAAAAGTGGTGGATATAATTCATTGCTTAAACAAAAAGCTTTAATTTCATTTATGGCATTCTATAGCCAAAATATGACGACACTAACACGTCCCTACCCCAATGTTATTTCTGCTCTAGAATCTTTTCAAAATGCAGGAATTCCACTCGGTATTTGTACTAATAAACCGACAAAACCAGCACAAGAAATATGTGACAGGTTAGATTTAACACGTTTTTTCAATATTATAAATGGTGCGGAAAATGGCCAAGCTAAAAAACCAAATCCGACATCACTACTAGGCTGTATCAAAAAGCTAGGTGTTTTAGAGGCACAAGCACTTTATGTGGGAGATAGTTCTATTGATTTTAACACCGCACTCAACGCTACAGTTCCCTTTCGTCTATTTTCGAAAGGATACTTAAATGAACCTTTGCCAAACCTGTCTGAGAACGATATTTTTCATGATTGGAAAACTCACGGTATTTTAATTTCTTAATCAACTTTAGCTATTAAAAATTAATTAACGAAAAATATCGAACATTCGTTCTTGCTATTATATTTTTAAAAGGTAGTTTTATTAAACAAGGAGGATATTTTTATGAAACTAATGAACTCACTATTATCTGGCGTAGCTTTGACTTTTGCTCTTTCACTTGCAGGTCCAGTTGCGGCCCAAGATTGCCCTCGCGGCGATCTCGACAAACGTTTTTGTGACGTCAACGGTGATTTAATTGCCGACACACCGACAGATCCAGCAGATCAAGTTGATCCTGATACGCTAATATTTGCATATACACCAGTTGAAGATCCAGCCGTTTATAAAGCAGCTTGGTCAGATTTTTTAACGCATCTTGAAGCAGAAACTGGCAAGTCAGTTATGTTTTTCCCAGTTCAAAACAATGCAGCTCAAATCGAAGCTATGCGTTCAGGTCGCCTGCATATTGCTGGCTTTAACACCGGATCAAATCCTTTGGCTGTAAACTGTGCAGGATTTAACCCGTTTACAATTATGGCATCTAAGGATGGCAATTTTGGCTATGAAATGGAAATCATTACTTATCCCGGTTCTGGCATTAATAAAGTTGAAGACATTAGAGGCAAGCAGCTAGCCTTCACTTCACCTACATCAAACTCGGGTTTTAAAGCTCCAAGTGCTATACTTAAAGGTGACTTCGATATGTTGCCTGACCGTGATTTTGAGCCTGTTTACTCTGGTAAACATGATAACTCAATCTTAGGTGTAGCTAACAAAGATTATATGGCAGCCTCTATCGCTAACTCAGTTAAAGCGCGTATGATTAGTCGTGACGTGATCAAAGCTGAAGATGTTAAGGTGATCTACAAATCACAGACCTTCCCCACTACGGGTTTTGGTACTGCCCATAATCTGACACCCGAATTAAAAGAAAAAATAAGTAACGCATTTTTTAACTTTGAGTGGGAAGGTACGTCCCTTCAAGCTGAATTTGAAAAGTCAAATGAAGGTCAGTTCCTTCCAATGACATACCAGAAATTCTGGGATGTTATCCGAAAAATAGATACTGCAAATGGCGTAAGTTACGCCTGCGAATAAATATCAAAAGGCGGATTTTTAATCCGCCTTTTTAATTAAAATTTTGAAATAGGAATACTTCATGCTGCGGCTTGAGAAACTTGAAAAAACTTACAAAACTGGCGATCAAGCATTAAAATCTGTTCAGCTACAAGTACCCGAAGGCCAAGTTTTAGCTTTAATTGGGCCATCTGGAGCTGGTAAATCTACACTTATTCGTTGCATAAATAGACTTGTAGAACCCACTTCAGGTAAAGTTTACCTTGGCGAAGTTGAATTAACTGGCTTATCATCAAATAATTTGCGTCGTGAACGCCGCCGGATGGGAATGATTTTTCAGGAATATGCACTAGTTGAAAGATTAAGTGTTATGGAAAATGTTTTATCTGGTCGTTTAGGTTATGTTGGTTTCTGGCGAAGCTTTTTGAGACGTTTTCCACAATCAGATGTAGATGAAGCATTCCGCTTGCTTGAAAGAGTGGGTCTTGCACATATGGCTGATAAGCGAGCAGATGAATTGTCTGGTGGTCAACGACAGCGTGTTGGAATTTGCCGTGCACTTATTCAAAATCCAGCATTATTGCTCGTAGATGAGCCTACAGCATCGCTTGATCCTAAAACATCTCGCCAAATCATGCGACTAATTTGTGAATTGTGCAAAGAGCGCGGACTGGCTGCAATAATTAACATCCACGACGTTGCCTTAGCACAAATGTTTGTACAACGGGTCATTGGCCTTCGATTTGGTGCTATCGAATTTGATGGTCCTCCTGAGGGTTTAACTCCTGAAGTATTGACTACTATTTATGGTGAAGAAGATTGGGAAGCTACCATTGAAGCCGTTGATGACGACGGTGATATAAAGGTTACCAAATGAGCGAAATAAATAGCTTTATAAGTAAACCTTGGAGCAAACCTTCATTCATCAAACGACCCTGGTTAAGGTGGACGTTAATAATATTTTTTCTTACTTATCTATTAGCTGCTTATGCAACTATTGATGTAAATTGGTCTCGTGTTTATGAGGGATTAGAACGTGGTAAAAAATTCGTTTTGGCATTTACAAATCCTGACTTTACTACTCGCTCGTCTGACATTTACGAAGGAATGTTCGAGAGTATAATTATGACAATTACGTCATCAGTTGTGGGTATTGCAATTTCCATTCCAATTGCCTTAGGAGCCGCACGCAATATTGCTCCCTTACCTGTTTACCTTATATGTCGCTCAATAATTGCAATCAGTCGCGCACTTCAAGAAATAATTGTAGCCATACTTTTAGTTGCTATCTTTGGCTTTGGTCCACTAGCTGGATTCCTTACTCTAAGTTTTGCCACCATAGGTTTCTTATCTAAGTTGTTGGCAGAAGACATTGAGAGCATGGATAAAGTACAGGCTGAAGCCATTGAAGCTTCCGGTGCGAAGTGGATGCAATGGATCAACTATGGAGTGCAACCACAAGTAATGCCTCGCCTTATTGGATTAAGTATTTATCGTCTTGATATAAACTTTCGTGAAAGTGCTATCCTTGGGTTGGTTGGTGCAGGAGGTATAGGGGCCACACTAAATACTGCCTTTGACCGTTATGAGTATGATACTGCAGCTGCTATTTTATTAATTATTATAATGATCGTTATGGCTTTAGAATACATGTCCGGCGTGATAAGGGCGCGTGTGCAATAATGCCAGTTAAGGATCTTCAAGGTAAACAAATATGGCAAAGAAATACTGGTCGCGAAAGTATTTCTCATTGGATAATATGGTTGATTGGTGTAGCAATATTTGCTTATTGCTGGCAAAAAATATCAAATTCAACGACATGGTTTTTTGTTTGGGATGCCCCACGTATAGCAGACGATATTTGGACACGTGCTACGCCTCCTCGCTGGGAATACATTACGCAATTAGGTGAACCAATTTGGGATACTCTAAATATAGCGACACTAGGTACAATATTCTCATTGATACTTGCTGTACCAATTGCTTTTCTAGCTGCACATAATACAACTCCATCGCGGTTTTTTATACGCCCTATTGCGCTTCTCATTATTGTTTCATCCCGTTCAATCAATTCGTTGATATGGGCCTTATTATTGATAGCCATTATCGGCCCTGGTGTTTTTGCAGGAGTTATTGCAATTGCCATTCGGTCTATAGGTTTTTGCGCTAAACTTTTATATGAAGCTATTGAAGAAATTGATCAAACACAGGTAGAAGCAATAACAGCGACTGGAGCTTCAAGGTGGCAGGTAATGGCATATGGGATTGTTCCACAGATACTACCTGCTTTTGCAGGAATTGCAGTCTTTCGCTGGGATATCAATATTCGTGAATCAACGGTATTAGGTTTAGTAGGAGCAGGTGGAATTGGATTACAACTTTCATCATCTTTAAATGTTTTAGCTTGGCCACAGGTTTCATTGATTCTTCTCGTAATTCTAGTGGCAGTTATTATTTCTGAATGGGTCTCAGCAAAAGTTCGAGGCGCAATCATTTGAATTTTGAAGAAGCATTTACAAGTTATGAACAGGTGCGCCATCGGCTACCATCAACTAAGTTAATAAACTCTTATACAAACCTACCAAACCTTGATGCGCTAGCCGAACATATAGATGTGTTTTTATTAGATGCGTTTGGTGTTCTTAATATTGGCAATACAGCTATCAAAGGTGTGCCCGAGAGAATAGCTGGCCTACAAAGCGCAGGCAAACGCGTCATGATTGTTTCAAATGCAGCTGGTTTCCCTCATGAAATGCTCATGGAAAAATACAAAACCCTTGGTTATAATTTTGCACCAGAGGATGTAATAACTAGCCGAAAAGCTACTCTTCATGCTCTTAACAATGCTCCACCACAAAAATGGGGCCTTATGGCAACAGAAACTTTAGGGCGTGGAGATATAGAGACGTTTGATATGGTTTATCTTACTGAGAATGCTGCAGATTACGATGAAGTTGAGGCTTTTGTACTTTTGGGTAGTGCCGTTTGGACTGAATCACGTCAATTATTACTAGAGGCCAGCCTTAAGAAAATGCCACGTCCAGTATACGTTGGAAATCCTGATATTGTGGCACCTCGCGAGATAGGATTTTCTGTAGAGCCTGGTCATTATGCACACCGCCTAGCAGATCAGACTGGTATAAAATTACAATTCTTTGGTAAACCTTTTAAAAACATCTTTGATTTGGCTTTTGCACAAATTGATAACCTTAACCTTGAACGCACTGTGATGGTTGGAGACAGTCTTCATACTGATATTTTAGGAGGACATACTGCAGGTATAAAAACAGCCTTAATTGCAAACTATGGTTTTTTTGCGGGCCAAGACGTTCATTCATCAATTATATCATCCGGAATTAAACCTAATTATGTTTTATTACGTCCATAATATTTAGTAATAGGAAAACAAACCAACCTGAAGTGTTTCTTATGGATTTTTTTGAAAGCAGTAGCTATTGGCTTAGCAATGCAAAAAGTATACTCGCAGGACAGGTAATAGATTTATCGAATGTAGAAAATTATTTAATATTTAGATTTTATAAAAGATAATTTAATTTATAAAATGTAATATTAAAATGATGATTTATCTAGAAATAGACATAATATGAGCCATATATAAGATGCAGGTTATTTGTTCTGCACAGTTAGTAATAAACTAAGTGATATTATTCTATTGCATATTATTTAAAATGATAATCGTGCATAAGAATTTTCTATAAATCAAAATAAGCATACCATTTAATTAGGTAAAAAATTCATGATACTAAGGCTAATATTAGGCGATCAATTAAGTAAGACTGTTTCATGTTTACATGATATCGATAAGATTAATGATATAATATTACTTTGCGAAGTACACTCAGAAGCGACATATGTAAAACACCATAAAAAGAAAATTGCTTTTCTTTTTTCAGCAATGCGACATTTTGCAAAAGATTTAACAAATCAAGGTTATAATGTTTTATATACTAAATATGATGATCCAGTTAATACTGGATCCTTATTCGGTGAAGTGAGGCGAGTATTAAGCACCCATAAAATTAAAAAAATAGTTTTAACTAAGCCAAATGAATATCGTTTATTTTCTGAAATATCAAAGTGGTCAAAAGTACTTGAACCCCCCATTGAAATTAAAGATGATGACAGGTTTCTATGTTCAACTGAAGAATTTAATCTTTGGGCAAATGAACGTAAACAGCTTCGAATGGAATTCTTTTACCGCAATATGCGTCGTAAATATTCAATTTTAATGAACGGAGATCAGCCTATTGATGATCAATGGAACTTCGATAATGATAATAGAAAACCTCCTAAAGCTGGTTTAGATGTTCCTAAAACTTATTTAAGCAAGCCAGACCAGATAACTAATGATGTTATAAAGCTAGTCGATCAAAATTTTCCTGAGCATTTTGGCGATCTACATCCTTTTAGTTTTGCTGTAACACGCTTACAGGCTCTAGAAGCCTTAGAAGAGTTTATTAGCCGACGTTTGCAAAATTTTGGTACATATCAAGATGCAATGATAGAAGGTGAGCCATGGATGTTCCATAGCCATATTAGCTTCTATATAAACTCTGGCTTATTAAACCCTTTGGAATGTATTAAACGAGTTGAAGAAGCATACCACAATGGTACCGCACCAATTAATGCTGTTGAGGGTTTCATCCGACAAATTCTTGGATGGCGAGAATATGTCAGAGGTGTTTATTGGTTAAAAATGCCTGAATACAAATCAATGAACTATTTAGAAGCTGCCCGAAAATTACCCTCATTTTATTGGACGGGGGAAACGGACATGAATTGCTTGCATCAATGTGTCAGCGAAACACGTGAAAATGCATATGCACATCATATACAAAGATTAATGGTTCTTGGTAATTTTGTTTTACTTGCAGGTATCCACCCAGACGAAGTGAATGAATGGTATTTATTAGTTTATGCTGATGCGTATGAATGGGTTGAACTTCCAAATGTAACTGGAATGATATTATTTGCAGATGGTGGAATTTTAGGGTCAAAACCATACGCTGCAAGTGGTGCTTACATCAATAGAATGTCCAACTACTGTAAAAAGTGTAAATATAAAGTAAGTGAAAAGACTGGCCCTGATGCATGCCCTTTTAATTATTTATATTGGAATTTTATTATAGAGAATGAAAAAAAACTTCGTTCTAATCCGCGCATGGGTCTAATCTATAAAAACCTTGATCGTATGGATAATGAAAAATATATAAATATCAAATCAGACAGCAATCATTTTTTCAATAAACTGGAACAACATGAAAAAGTCTGAATTACCTCAAAAATATTGTCAAGTTTGCAAGCTTCCTTTTACGTGGCGTAAAAAATGGAAAAGTGTTTGGGAAGAAGTTAAATACTGTTCTGAACGTTGTCGACGTTCGTCTAAAAGTAATAAATAAAATGAAAAAAGATATAAATATTGTTTGGTTTAAGCGAGATCTGAGAATAAACGACCACGCACCGTTACTGGCAGCATCTAAACTTAAAATACCTATATTGCCGCTATATGTAGTTGAGCCTGAATATTGGCAAAAAAAATTTAGTTCTAGGCGGCACTGGCATTTTATTTATGATTGTTTAACGGATCTTAATATTTCACTGTCCAGTTTAGGTCAGCCTCTAATAATCAAAGTTGGTGATGTTTGTGATATAATTGGAAACATCCAATCAGAATACAATATCAATGGGATATATTCTCATGAAGAGACCGGCAATCTATGGACATATAAAAGAGATGTAAGCGTTAAAAGGATATGTAGACTAAATAATATTCCAATGCATGAGTATCCATCAAATGGTATCATTCGGAAGTTGTCATCACGTAATAATTGGTCGATAATTAGAAACCAAAGAATGGCAGAAAAAATTCTGCCTAAACCTATTAATTTAATACCACTTCCTAATTATTACTCAGATGAATTACCGGAAAAAAATAGTCTAATATTTGGTAAAAAATTGATTGGAATAGTTCAAAATGGTGGACGTAAAGCGGCTATAGGTGATCTAAGAGGGTTTTTAAATACTAGATCAAGAAAGTATTTATACCATATTTCAGCACCTGGATTATCATCAATATATTGCTCACGGTTATCAGCACATCTTGCATGGGGAAGTCTTTCCGTGAGGGAAGTAGTACAGTCAATCAAAAAAAGAAAACAGCAACTAAGTTTAGAAGATAAAAAATATTTTACAAAACATCTAACAGCATTCAATTCTAGGTTAGCTTGGCGTTGCCACTTTATACAAAAAATAGAAGACCAGCCAGAAATAGAAACACATTGTATGCATCCCGCTTTTGAAGGTTTACGAGATGGTGAGTATGATGAGGAAAAATATCAAGCATGGGCAACTGGATCTACTGGATACCCATTTATTGACGCATGCATGCGTAATCTAATTGTTGAAGGGTGGATAACATTCAGAATGCGCGCTATGCTTGTAAGCTTTGCAAGTTACCAACTTTGGCTAGATTGGCGAATTACGGGTGATCATTTAGCTAGATTGTTTACAGATTATGAGCCTGGGATTCATTATAGTCAGTTACAAATGCAATCTGGAGTTACTGGTATAAACGCGATGAGAGTATACAATCCAATCAAACAATCAATTGAACATGACCCGTATGGTAATTATATTCGAAAATGGATACCAGAATTAAAACAGCTTCCAAATGAATTCATACACGAACCTTGGAAATGGGATAAAAACTTAATAGATAATATTTCTTTTTCTCTGGGCACTGACTACCCAAAACCAATTGTTGAGCACGCATCATCTGCAAAAGAAGCTAAGGATAAAATAGCTAATATTCGTAAAAGTGATCAATATAGATTAATATCTAAAGCAGTTTATAACAAACATGGTAGTAGAAAAATTACTGCCAAAAAAACTAAACATCTAAAAAAAGATAATCAATTATCGTTATTTTAATATTATTAATAACTAGGCTTCAAAACTATTTAAAGTTAAATAGATTAAAATTTAACAAATTGAATGCTTAAATAACAAGTTAATCTTTAATAGCTTCCATAACTACATGAGTTGAAGTATTAGAAACGCATGGAAGTGATGAGATTTTCTCTCCCAAAGCATGCCTATAATCTGCAATATTTTTTGTTCGCACTTTAAGTAAATAGTCAAATTTACCAGCAATCATATGGCATTGCTCTATCTCGGTGATTCCTTGAACTGCTTTATTAAATGCATTTAAGGCACTATCTCGCGTATCACTCAGTTTTACCTCAGTAAAAGCTATATGATTACGATCTAAAGCATGATTGTCTAAGACGGCTTTAAAACCTTTAATTATGCCTTTTTCGATCATGTTTTTCACACGTATCTGACAGGGCGTTTTTGATAGCCCTACTCGATTAGATAATTCCGAGTTAGTTATTCGTCCATTAATTTCTAGTATTTTTAAAATCTTTAAATCGAATGAATCCATATTATCTATTTATTTCTCATATTAAGATATAATTTATTAACATAGAGTATTTTTAAAGTCAATTATCCTAAATAATAAAAGATATTAGTCATTAAACTTATAATATATAATCTAGTATGATAGGCGAACCTAGGAATAAAACAATGAAGTATATAAGTGAAATCCGCACTCATATTCGTGATCTACATATAACAGATGAGGTTACATTAGTTACAAAGCTGATAAAGATAGCCAATCTGTCAGAAATAGATCGATCAGAAATTGTTAAAAATGCTGCACATTTGGTTGAACGAATTCGTTCCGATAAAAAACCAGGATTAATGGAAGTTTTTCTATCAGAATATGGCCTATCCAATTCAGAAGGAATTGCATTAATGTGTCTCGCAGAGGCACTACTCAGAGTGCCTGATGCATACACTATAGATGAATTAATAAAAGATAAATTAACTGATAAGGGGTGGTCTAAGCATATTGGCAATTCTTCAAGCTCACTAGTGAATGCATCAACTTGGGCATTAATGCTGACAGGAAAGGTTCTGGATAAAGCAAAAGAATCTAGAATTCATTCAGCAATGCAACGATTGATAAAACGTGTTGGGGAGCCTGTTATTCGTCGTGCTGTAAAAGCTGCAATGAAAGAAATGGGTAATCAATTTGTACTCGGAGAAACAATTGAAAAAGCTGTGAAACGTGGTCAAAAACGTCAAAAAAATGATTATACGTATTCTTATGATATGCTTGGAGAAGCTGCTATAACTAATAGTGACGCTATTAAATTCACTAAAGCTTACGCTGATACTATTTCTTATTTAGCAAAGCATAGCAAAGATCCAGATGTGCGTAATAATCCAGGCATATCTATAAAACTTTCAGCATTGTTCCCTCGATATGAACTAACTCATAAATCTGCAGTTTTAGAAACAATGGGAAAAAGGTTAAGTAATCTTATACTAATGGCTCGAAATGCAAATATGGGGCTCAATATAGATGCAGAAGAAGCTGATCGATTAGATTTATCTCTTGATGTAATTGAACAAGCTTTATCTGATCCACGCCTAAAAGGATGGGACGGATTTGGTGTTGTTGTTCAAGCTTATGGGAAACGTGCAATTGCAATAATAGATTGGCTTTATGCATTATCAGAAAAACTAGATCGTAAAATTATGGTACGGCTAGTAAAAGGTGCTTATTGGGATACTGAAATCAAAAAAACACAAACAAATGCTTTCGATAATTACCCTGTATTTACCAAAAAATGCGCAACCGACGTCTCTTACTTAGCATGTGCGAGAAAACTATTAGATTTTTCTGATCGCATATACCCGCAATTTGCTACACATAATGCTCATTCTGTACACGCTGTTTTGAGAATGGCTAAAATCAATGAAAAGTACGAGTTTCAACGGCTTCACGGGATGGGTGGTGCTCTTTACGACCATGCAATAGCTTTAAATAAAATGCGCTGCCGTATTTATGCGCCAGTTGGAATACATGATAACTTATTGGCATACTTAGTCCGACGATTATTAGAAAATGGGGCTAATTCTTCATTTGTTAATAAAATATTAGATAAAGATGTGCCATCTGAAGAGGTTGTATTTGATCCAATAATAGATTGGAATACATTTTCAAAAAAGCAGAAATGGTTGACTAAGCCAGCAGATCTATATCAACCAGAACGTAAGAATTCATTAGGATATGATATAACAAGTGTAAATGAATTAGAGCGAATTAATCTAGCTCGCAATAATTTCGCACAAAAAAAATGGGCAGTTTCATCCCATTTAGTATCAGGAAACCCAACAGGATTCATACAAACAATTATTAACCCTGCTGATACTAATGACATTGTAGGCACTGTTATAAATGTAAGTAAAAATGATGTTATTCGCGCAATAGAAAATGCTAGACCTTGGAATATACCGCATGATCAGAGGGCTGAAATATTAAATAAAATTGCTGATTTATATGAAAGTAATTTTGGTGAACTTTTTGCAATTCTATCTAGAGAAGCAGGTAAAACACTTAAAGATTCAGTTGCTGAAATTCGTGAATCTGTTGATTTTATAAGATATTATGCTGCTAAATCTAAAGATTTTATTGATCATAATCCACGTGGAAACTTTGCCTGTATTTCACCTTGGAATTTCCCATTAGCTATTTTTACAGGCCAAATCATAGCAGCACTATCTGTTGGTAACGCTGTGTTAGCAAAACCCGCTGAGCCAACACCTATAATTGCAAGCCGCGCTGTAAGCTTAATTCTTGAAGCGGGTGTCCCTGCTACTGCATTACAATTATTAGTAGGTTCAGGAAGTGTTATTGGTGCAAATTTAATTAAACACAAATCAATAGACGGCGTTTGCTTTACGGGATCAACAAAAACTGCACAGTCAATTAACATAGACTTAGCTAAAATAGGTAATCCCTATGCTCCTCTAATTGCTGAAACTGGAGGATTAAACGCAATGATTGTAGATAGCACAGCACTTCCAGAGCAAGCTATACAAGATATTATTGCCAGTTCATTTCAGTCTGCTGGACAGCGCTGTTCTGCACTGAGAATGTTATATGTTCAAAGGGATATAGCAGATAAATTTTTAGATATGCTATATGGTGCAATGGATGAATTGATCTCGGGCAACCCTTGGGATGCCAATACAGATGTAGGACCCATCATTACTAAGACTGCTGCTAAATACATAAACGACTACATTAAGATAGCTATGGATGATGGTCGAATACTTCATCAATCCGCAGCGCCTAATATAGAAACATTCGTTAAACCAACTGTAATAAGTGTTACTTCAATTAAGGATATGGAAAAAGAAATATTTGGCCCTGTACTTCATGTCACAACTTTCGAGGCAAGAGAAATTCCCTCAATAATAGAAAATATTAATAAAACAGAGTATGGTCTTACATTCGGAATACATTCTCGTATTGAAGCACGGATTCATAATTTATGTTCTTCTTTAAATGTTGGTAATATTTATGTTAATCGAAACCAGATAGGTGCCGTTGTTGGATCCCAACCTTTTGGCGGAGAAGGTTTATCAGGAACTGGGCCTAAAGCAGGTGGACCAAATTATTTAAAACACTTTTTAAATGTATCTGATCCAGTCAGGGAAAAATATGATACACCAGCTGTAACAACTAACGCACAAGAAATACTGAACGAAGTAATTACACCAGAGCGTAAAGCATTAAATATATCTACGCTTCCTGGTCCAACTGGTGAACTAAATATACTTTCAAGTTACCCAAAAGGTGTGGTTTTATGTTTAGGCCCAACGTCTACACAAGCACAACAACAGGCCAAACTTGCGCATGACGCAGGTTGTAACACTTGTATAGTTTTAAACATGGATCTGAGTGAATTAACTAATTTAAAGGGTTTTGATGTTGTAATATTTTGGGCTGAAATCACAGAAATACAAAAAGCCCGAACCTACTTAGCTGTACGTAATGGAGTTTTAATTCCGTTAATTACAGACAGAAATATTGTTGAACGTTGCATTCTAGAACGTCATGTCTGCATTGATACTACAGCTGCGGGAGGAAATATTGCCCTATTAGCATCAGGTGGGTAATTTTATGTAACATAGTTAAACATTATTTTAAGAGGTTTAACTATATTATAATTACTTTTCTGGTAATAATCCACGCGGACTAAACCGTAAAACCAGTAGTAAAATCAAACCCATTGTCATCAAACGCATATGAGCTGCAGAATCTATAAGATGCAATTTGAGGCTATTGTCATCTGCCATACCTGATGTGATTGCATTCATTAGGATTAGACCTAATGGCTCTGCTTCAATCCAGAAGAACCATATAACAAAACCACCCAATACTGCGCCCCAGTTATTTCCAGAACCACCAACAATTACCATAACCCAGATTAAAAAAGTAAAGCGTAATGGCTGGTAAGATGTTGGGGTTAATTGACCATCTAATGTCGTGAGCATTGCACCAGCTAAACCAACTACTACAGATCCTAATACAAAAACTTGTAAATGCCGTTTTGTTACATTCTTGCCCATTGCATTTGCAGAAACTTCATTATCACGAATTGCGCGCATCATACGCCCCCAAGGCGACTTTAGCGCTGTTTCCGATAACCATAATACGATCAACAGCATTGTAACGAACAAACATGCATAGCAAATTTTAACAAAAATACTAGAAAATCCAATAGGATCAGCACCAAGTGTAGAAGACAAGTTAAGAAACCATTCTGTTGTTTGTAAATTAATTTCAAATGGAACTGGTCTTGGCATGCCAACTACATTTTTCACTCCACGTGTCATCCAATCTTCATGTTTTAAGACAGCAATAATAATCTCAGAAATACCAAGAGTTGCTATTGCTAAATAGTCTGACCTTAATCCTAATGTAATTTTACCAATTACCCATGCAGCAATACCTGCGAAAACACCTCCAACGGGCCATGATAAAACAATAGGCAAGCCAAAGCCACCAAGGTATCCTGATTTAGCTGGATTGATGTCTTCAATTGCATGGGTTGCTGGACCAAATACTGATCTGGTTATGAAAAAACCAATTACGCATATTGCAATAATTAAAATAGATCGAGTACGACCAGCCGACATTCGCTGATAGGTAATTACCGCTAAAGTAATCGATATAAAGGCCAAAAATAAGCCACCAATAGCGCCCCAACCTCCAGCAGACCAAGCACCTTCAACTGGCGGCATAGCTACTAAAACAGCTGCTAATCCACCAAGTGCCGCAAAACCCATAATGCCAACGTTAAATAAACCTGCATAGCCCCATTGGATATTAACCCCTAAGGCCATAATTGCACTAATCAAACATAGATTAAGAATAGATAACGATACATTCCAACTTTGAAATAAACCAACACCAATTAATAAGAGTGCCATTATTGTGAAGTAAATGGTATTTCGATTTATCAACATTAAACTGATTTTCCTGCAAAAATTCCTGTTGGCCTGAAAAGTAAAACCAAAACTAAAATAATAAAGCTAACTGCAAATTTATAATCTGTAGCTAATAACTGAACCAAACCTTCAGGCTTCCAATCTCCTGGAACTATGTAAGCTACAAATTTCTTATATGGATAAGTAATCATTATTTCTGAAAATGCTATAACAAATCCACCAGCAATAGCACCCAATGGATTGCCAAGACCTCCCACAATAGCTGAAGCAAAAATTGGCAGCAATAATTGAAAATAAGTGAAAGGTTTGAAAGATTTATCCAAACCATATAATGTTCCAGCAACAGTTGCGAGTATGGCAACTAATATCCAAGTGACAGCAACTACTTTATCAGGACTAATTCCAGACAATAGTGCTAGATCTTCATTATCAGAAAATGCTCTCATTGATTTACCTGTCCTAGTCTTATTTAAAAACCAGAATAATGCTAGGACAACTATTATAGCAGTAATCACAGTCAAACCTTGAGAAACCTTAATTGAAACTCCCTCAGCAGTTCCTAGATATTGTTTCATTGCTCGGGCCTTTACAATAAAACGCTCCCCATCATTAAAATTTTGATCATTAGGCCCAATTATAAATCGAACAACTCCGTTTAAGACAAACATAATCCCTACAGATGCAATTAAATAAATTACAGGTGCTGCTTTTTGCTCACGGTAAAATCTATAAATTAATTTATCTGAACTTAATAAAAAAACTGCAGTGACTATAATTCCAAAGGGTAATGCTAACAAAGCAGTTGGTAATGGGCCAATATTTATTCCCATAGATTGAAGCCACCAAGTAAACAAAATAACAACCATTGTACCAAATGCCATGGTGTCACCATGTGCAAAATTGGAAAAGCGCAAAACGCCATAAACTAACGTTACACCAACTGCACCAAGGGCAAGTTGAGAACCATATGCTATTGCAGGCACAAATACGAAATTAGACATTAACAAAAATGCGTTTAAAAGGTCTTCCATGTTAGATCTCCAAAGGGTGGCATCTATCAATCGGTGCCTTATTCTGATTACGCATGTAACTAATGAATTTAGAAAGTCTATTTACTGTTACATTACTAAAGTCTGTTTTAGTGTATCTAAAAAAGGTCAATTTCATTTAACCCCCAAGAAAACTTTTGCGGACCTCTGGATTGTTCAGAAGAACTTCTCCAGTGTCTGTAAATCTATTGGAACCTTGGACCATTACGTATCCTTTATCTGCAATATTTAAAGCTTGGCGCGCATTCTGCTCAACCATCAAAATAGAAATTCCTGTACGGGCAACTTCGATAATATTATCAAATAACTCATCCATTACTATAGGAGAAACACCAGCTGTTGGCTCATCTAACATCAATAATTTTGGCTTTGTCATTAGTGCACGCCCAACTGCTACCTGTTGGCGCTGGCCACCAGATAGCTCTCCAGCCTTTTGGTTGCGTTTATCTTTTAAAATTGGAAATAAATCAAAAACTTGTTTCATAGTTACACTAATATCGTCTCTACGTAAGAAGGCCCCCATTTCTAAGTTTTCTTCTACACTCATAGTTGGAAATACATTAGCTGTTTGAGGCACAAATGCCATTCCTTTTGCCACACGAGCTTGAGGCGTTAGTTTGGTAATATCTTCTCCATCTAATATAACTTGGCCAGAATGAATATTTAACATTCCAAAAATAGCCTTCATTGCTGTAGATTTTCCTGCACCATTAGGCCCTACGATTACAGCAATTTCGCCTTTTTCAGCATTAATATTACAACTGTGAAGTATATCAGCGCCACCATACCCACCAGTCATACCTTCAGCAATTAAGTAGCTCATGATGAAACCTTATTTTTTAATCCAGTACCCAAATATGCTTCAATCACTTGATCGTTTGCTTTAATTTCATCAATTGTTCCCTCGGCAAGCACACCGCCTTCAGCCATAACAATAACAGGATCACAAAGCCGCCCTATAAAATTCATATCATGTTCAATAACACAGAATGTATAGCCACGCTCCTTATTTAATCTAATAATAGCATCACCAATTGTATTTAAAAGTGTACGATTAACGCCTGCCCCAACTTCATCTAGAAATACAATTTTGGCATCAACCATCATTGTTCGCCCCAATTCAAGAAGTTTTTTTTGTCCACCAGATAAGTTTCCAGCTAATTCATTGGCAACATGAGCTATTTCGAGAAATTCAATTACCTCATTAGCCTTTATCCGTAATAACTCTTCCTCTTCACGTATTTTTCCTGGCTTCAGCCAGACGTCCACTAAATTCTCTCCTGATTGGCCACCAGGCACCATCATAAGGTTTTCACGCACAGTCATTGTCTTGAATTCATGGGCAATCTGAAACGTACGTAATAGTCCTTTATTAAAGAGTTTATGTGGAGGCAATCCTGTTATGTCTTTACCATCTAAAGTGACGGAGCCTTCTGAAGGTTCATATATACCGGCTATGACATTAAATAATGTAGTTTTACCTGCACCATTGGGCCCTACTAAACCTGTAATAGAACCCTTCTCAATTGTAATTGAGGCATTGTTTACAGCAGTAAAGCCGCCAAATTTTTTTGTAAGATTTTTTACTGTAATCATAAGAAAATTCCATATGTAAAAGCGGCCCCATAAATATGGAGCCGCTTAAAACTTTGAGTTATTAATTTAACGATATTTTACAGTAGAAACTTTACCGTCTTTAATTTCAATTTGGCGGTAGTTACCTTTACTTTCACCAGCACCGATTAATTCAACGTTTGATGCACCAACATAATCGATTTCTCCACCTGAGGCCAAGATCTCCATACCTTTTGCTAATTCACCTACCTGAATTTTTTCACCTGGCGCATTAGCAACATCAAATACTTTACCCTTGTAATCAGAAGGACTTTTTGAACCAGCCGCCTGCATTGCTAATAGGATCAAAGCTGCAGCATCGTAACTTTCTGCTGCAAATGGAGACTCTGCATTAAATTTGCCGTCAACGTGTGCGATAAATGCTGCTGCGTCAACTCCTGGTGCTTGTCCAAATGAACCATTTAAATCTGACCCAATTGCTTCAGGTAGTGATCCACCAACCATTCCATCAGGTAGAACAAAAGTATCAAATGCACCTGTATCTAAAGAAGCTTGAATAATACCTTTACCACCTTGATCGAGATAACCCGCAACAACTAAGACATCACCTCCAGCTGCAGCTAAAGCGCCGACTTCAGAAGAATAGTCAGCCTTACCATCTTCATGAGATGCATTAATTGTTACTTCACCACCAGCAGCCTCGTATGCCGCTGCAAACGCATCGGCAAGACCTTTGCCGTAGTCATTATTTGTGTAGGTTAGAGCAACAGATTTAATACCTTTTTCCATTATGATGTTAGTCATAACTACGCCTTGGCGTGCATCAGATGGAGCAGTGCGGAAAAATAAACCATTATCTTCAATGGTTGATAAAGCAGGTGATGTTGCAGATGGTGAGATCATTACCATACCATTTGGAAGTGCAACATTTGTTAATGTTGCAGTGGTAACGCCTGAACAGTCTCCACCAACAATACCAGAAACTTTATCAGAAGTAATTAAACGTTCTGCCGCAGCAGTTGCAGCACCAGCGTCTACACAAGTTGTGTCAGCGCGCACAGCGGTGACTGTCGAACCATTCATGAATTTTCCAGATGCGGAAATTTCCGCTATTGCAAGTTCAGCTCCTGGACCCATTTCGGCAACCAAGCTCTCAATTGGGCCAGTAAAGCCTAAGAATACACCTATCTTTACATCATCAGCATGTGCAGCAGTTACCATAGCAGCAGAAGCTACAGTCGCTAAAAGAAATTTTTTCATTTTTTGTCTCCCAAAAATTTATTTAAATATAGGCCCAATATGTGATTCCATTGGTACCCAAAATTATTCGTATATATAATGTTGAACAGATTTAACTTGGTGTCTAGGAAATTACGCATCTAAACTCTATAAAAGTGTTAATTTTATAGGCAAATAGTTTTTTCTTTGACTATTAAATACAAAATATAAATAATTTCTGAATTATTAAGATATTTATTAAAAAAATAAATTAAGAAATAAACCTATCGATTTATCAAAATATATAATTTACCAAGTTTTATTTTTATTAATATTTTAAAATTATATAAATTTCTATTGATAATAAATATACTGTTAAGCAGTTTTGTGCATTAATTCTCTTAATTTAATACGCTGAATTTTTCCTGATGGTCCCTTCGGCAAATCATTTAAAAAATGAATACGATCTGGGGACTTAAAATTGCCTAATTTAGAAAAGCAAATATTTAACATATCAGCTTCAGATGCATTACTGTAGTCAACTAATTTTACGGCAGCTTCAATACGTTGGCCATATACAGCACAAGGAATTGCAAATGCTGCAGCTTCTACAACATCTTTGTGCGAATAAAGGGCATCATCGATTTCTCGCGGAGAAATATTTTCACCACCCTTAATTATTAATTCTTTTAATCTTCCAGATACAAAAACATAACCCTCAACATCTATGTAACCCAAATCACCTGTTAACAACCATCCATCAATAGTTTTAGACTTCTGTGTGGCACTCTCATTGTTAAGATATTCAAGCATAACATTTGGTCCACGAACTGCTATTTCACCAGTATGGCCAGTTATCTGATCGGTTCCATCTAATGTTAAAATCTTTACTTCGTTACCAAAAGCAATTCCCGGTGAACCGATCTTACGTTTTCCTGGTGGCAATGGGTTTGATAGGATTTGTGCTGCAGTTTCAGTTAACCCCATAGTTTCAATAATAGACAATCCAAATCGATTTTCAAAATTAGATTGAGTATCTATAGCCAATGGAGCAGATGCAGACCGACCAAAACGTAAATTTTCTTTAACAGCATCACTTGGGTCAGCTTTTCCATGTAGCAAATGTGAAATTATTGTAGGAACAACAGAGAACCAAGTTATATGAAATTTTTCACAATGTTCCCAAAATGCTGAATTAGAAAATTTAGGACAAATTACGCTTGATCCACCAGATATTAAAGGTGCAATTACGGTCACACAAAGACCATTAATATGATAAAGGGGTAGAACACAAAGCGCACGATCAGTTGATTTTAATTCGTGTGCCACTGAAGTCGTCCACCCACCAGACAGTAAACTAGAATGACTATGGACAACTCCTTTTGGTACTCCAGTAGTACCAGAAGTATACATTAAGAGAGCATGATCAGTTTCATTAAGTTCATGTAAATTTATTTCTGGAACATTTTTATTTAAAAACTGTTCTGCAGCATTTATGATCTGTGGCCTTGCATCAGTTTCATCAAGCGCATCTGATAATATCTTTGATTGTTCTGGTGAACTACAAACGTATCTACATTTACTATGTGAAATAGCATGCCCTAAAGCAGCAGGCCCTGCCGCTAAATTTAGTGGTGTAGCACGGAAACCACCATATAATATAGCATAAAAAGTTAGCAAAGCCGGACGCCCATTAGACATACAAATGGCTATACTCTCACCTTTAGCTATTCCTAAATGTGTTAGGCCAAATGTAATATTTTTTGCGCAATTACGTAATGTTAGCCAAGTAAGGTCCTCCGCCCCATCAGAAAAAAGATAACAGATCCCATTTGGTGTCTTTTCTGCATGATAGTCTAACCATTCGCGGACAGTTCCTTTGGGTGGCAATGTTTCACTGTAGTTCATTTCCCAACTGAACTCCAATAATCAGCAAATATATCGTCAACCAAAGGTTCCACTGCTGGAATTTCATGAACTACATTTGTAATGTTCAGAAAATGTTTCCAATGTAAATTTTCATCAATTGAATTTCCACCCCAGCTGCCACAACCCATCGATAATGAAAACGGCAATCCATTATTAAAAGAACCACCAGTAGCAAAACAATGCGCTTGATTAACTATCACGCGGCAAGTGGGTAATGTCATAGCCATTTTTTTAGCACGATCTGTATTATTTGTGTGAATACCAATAGAATGCCCTGCACCATAATGCTCTAACATTTTTTTTGATTTTATCATTGCATCATCAAAATTTCTCGCTCGGTATAGTGCAATTACTCGAGATAATTTTTCACCTGATAAGGGGAATGATGCACCAATACCTTGAGTCTCAATACAGATAAATTTTGTATTTTTTGGTACGTGGTCTTCTAAATCTAGTGCATTAATTAAAGTATCCGCGTCTTGGGCTATTGCATGACGACTTAAATTTCCTTTTTCCCAAAGACGCCCTATTATGTGATTTTCCATTGATTGAGGCAAAGTTGTCCCACCTACTAAAGCTAATGCTTTAATGAATTCATCATAAATTGCATCAACAATAATTAGTGAATTCTCAGATGAACAAGATGTTGCATTATCAAATGTTTTAGATGAAGCAATTTTTTTAGCTGCGGCTATTAAGTCAGAGGTTTCGTCTATAATTACAGTTACATTTCCAGCACCAACACCAATTGCTGGAGTGCCAGAAGTGTAAGCACGGCGAACATTATTTTGTGAACCGGTGACAATAACTAAATCTGTTTTCTCTAGCATACGTTGAGTTTTATCTTTGGTTCCAGGCGCTGTTATCATTTGAACTAAGTCTGAATTGATGCCAGCCTTAGAAAATTCTGTATGTATGTAGCCAAGAAGTCTCTCACATCCAACAATCCCTTTGGGTGATGGAGATAGGATAATAGCATTTCCACATTTGACTGCATTAATAATATTATTTGCAGGTGTAGCAATTGGGTTTGTTGAAGGAACAACAGCACCAACAACACCAATAGCACGCGCAATCTTTGTTAAACCTTTATCAGGATCTTCCTCTATGACACCAAAAGTTTTTATTTTTTCTATATCTCGAAGTAATCCTAAAGTTTTCCTATGATTTTTTGTTATTTTATCGGCAACGTTTCCCAAGCCAGTGCTTGAAACAGCTAACTCGGAAAGCTCTTTATTTCTAGCAGGTTCCATGATGGCCCAGCCTACTGCATGTGCAGCTTTATCATAAAGCCTTTGTGACCCATTTTTCTCAAACTCAGATTGTGCTTTGCGAGCACTGCTTATTATTTGGTCTACTTGATTAATATCTGTTTCTAACGGCATGAATAACCTATCATTTAAAACGAGGCAGGCCAAAGCCTGCCTCTAATTTCTATCAAAGACCTTTTAAAAGTTCTTCTAAAGTAGTCTGACGTTTTGCCCACATATCTAAAACTTCAGCACGGTTCATAATTTTCATTGGAGAACCACCAGCCTTCATTTTTTGTGCAACTCTTTTATGTGCAAACATCACCGGAACAACTTTTGCTAACTTATCTATTATAGCTTGTGGCGTTCCCTTTGGGACCATAACTCCACGGAAATTCACGGATGTATTATCTACATCTAAACCCTGTTCCAACATAGTTGGGACATCAGGTAAAAATGCATTACGTTCTAAATCTGCTACTCCCAAAATTTTGATTGTGCCAGCTGCCTTTGCACGAAATGCATCAGACAAATTATTTACTCCCCCAAGAACTTCACCACTAATGACAGCTTTCATTGCACCAGCTCCACCAGATTTGTTGGGAATGTATAACATTTTCACACCAGCAGCTTTTTCGATTTGAAGAGCTGCTATATGATGCCCAACAAAAAGGCCGGCACCAGAAAAGGTTAATTTTCCTGGGTTAGCTTTTGCAAAAGCAACAACATCTGCCATTGAGTTAAATTTACTATCTTTTCCAACAACAAATACAGCAGGATCTGACCCCCAATTTGCTATAGGCTCAAAGCTATCAGTTGAATAATCGACACCGCCCTTAATGGACTGTGCTATAAAGTGTGGGACATTGTACCCACCCATAGTATATCCATTTTTTTCAGCATCGTTGGCAAACCAATTCCATCCCACACGGCCACCCGCACCAGGTTTATTTATAATCGCAATGGGCATGCCAAGCATATCATCATTACCTGCTGGAATAGTTGCAATACGAGCTTGGAAATCTGTTGCTCCCCCTGCACCATAAGGTATCATCAATAATACTGGACGTTCAGGATATTCTGCTTTTACTGCTCCTGATATACCAATTAGCGAAATTGCTAAGGCTACTATAATCTTTTTCATTTAATTCTCCTCCCGAGAGTTTTACTGTTTTATACAGCTAAATAAACATTCCACGCGGAGTATAGACCACAAGGATCTTCGCGAAGAGTGCATACATTATGGCGACAAAACCTGCCGTTATTATTATACGTTTAAACCATGATTTATATTCAGAATGTGAAGCTGGATCATAGCTTGTAAGCAATAGGAAAAACGCAACTGATGTTGCAGTGTAAAAACCAAGTGATTTAGCTGCCCAGAAAATATAAATAGCAGAGATTAAAACTCCTGGTGCCATATTTTTAAACATATTTATTGAAAGTCCATTGCCAGCTTTCGATCGACCCATCAAAGCTTTTACAAATGTCCACAAAGCGAGACCCAGAAAAAAGATAGAAACAACACGTGGAAATAAATAAGCATCTGCTGGTTGTCTTGTGAAACTTACATAACAAACCGTAACAGCAACCAATGCTACAAGGCCTGAAGATATTTTATGTTGGAATATATTCAATGCTCTGTCCTCTTTGCCGTAATTTCAGACCAAAATGAAAACCCAACAGACAAAACTACAATTGATACCAAGACTATGTTGAGACCCCCAGTGAAAAAGTAAACAAATGGTCCGTTTTGCGCAGTTGAAATTAAAGAACCAGTAACAAAATTGCTTTCAGCAATTGGTCCGAGAATTAGACCCAAAACTAAAGGTGCTGCAGAGAAACCAAACCGCTCAAGAAAGTACATCATGGTTCCCAGTACTGCCATAACATAAACATCACCCATTGATTGTTGAACTGCAAAAGATCCAAAAGCAGCCAAACCTAATACAATTGCCGCCATAATTGATTGTGGAACTTGCGCCACCCTTGCGGCCATTGATGCAATATAAATACCAAAAATACACATTAGTATCTGACCAATAAGCATTGAGTTAATAAATGGCCAAATTACCTCTGGATGTTGTTGAAATAGATTTGGCCCAGGAAATATTCCATGAATAATTAATCCACCCAATAATACTGCAGCGGTCGGACTGCCAGGTATCGATAGTGTAAGTAAAGGAACTAAAGACGGGCCTACCATTGCGTTATTTGCAGATTCTGCAGCAATAACACCTTCTGAATGACCAGTTCCGAACTTTGCCTTTTCAGGAGAGAACTTTTTTGCTTGGTCGTACGCTAATAGTCCGGCTATCTGTCCTCCTACACCTGGAATTAAGCCTATAACTGAACCTACACTTGTGCCGATTGCTAATGCTCTTTTACGAGAAAATACTTCACGGAATGCTGCAGATACTGGATGTTTCTTGACAATGATTTGTTCAACATCAGTTTGAAACCGCCCTTTTGCAAACATTGTAATAACTTGTGGGATAGCAAATAAACCAATTAAAGCTGGTATTATATTAACTCCACCACCAAGTGCTGGATGAAAAACAAATCTTTTAACACCTTGAATGTCATCGAAACCAATTGTGGCCAACCACATTCCAATACATCCAGATAATAAACCCTTCACAACAGATCCAGCTTCAAGAGAACCTATAACTGTCACACCAATAATTGCGAGCCAAAATGTATGTGAATAACCAAAAGAATTAGCCATTTTAGCTAATACAGGCGTTAAAAAAATTAATAGAAAGACACCAAATAGCCCGCCTATAAGTGAAGAAATAAAAGAAAGCTGTAATGCTTTAGCTCCCTCACCTTTTCGTGCCATAGCATTTCCGTCTAATGTAGTTGCAATATTTGCAGGTGCACCAGGTATCTTTAGTAAGATGGCACTAACAGCACCACCAGCAACAGTAGAAGTATATGCAGCGCCTAATAAAATGAGACCATGTACTGGGGTCATATTAAAAGTGAATGGAATTAATAAAGCCACAGTCATTGTTGGCGATAGGCCTGGGGTAGCACCCATTATTAATCCACCAATGGTTCCACCTATAAGCAATAACATTGACGTAAGTGTAAAAACTTCACCAAAATAAAAAATGAAATCCATAAAATATACTCCTCTTATAATTCTCTTTTATATAATGAAAATAGTAATGCAAACGTTTTCATTTAATGTATGGTTTAACTATGAAACATAAAACAAATGTTGATATTATTGATGTAGCCATACATGCGGGAGTTTCTCCAGCAACAGTTTCGCGTTCATTTAATCATCCTAAGAAAGTCCTAGCAAGTACGCGCAAGCGAATAGAAAAAGCTATTTTACAGACTGGCTATATTAGGAATAGAGCGGCACAAGCCATTCAAGGAAAGCGAAGTGGTACCGTTGGATTAATTGTTCCCACACTAGATAATGCTATTTTTTCCAATCTTATTCAGGCATTTTCAGATGAAATGAGGAAACATGGCTTTACTATGTTGGTTACAACACATGGCTACGATTTAAATGATGAGTATGCACTGCTTCGTAGCTTATTAGAGCATCGAGTGGAAGGTGTAGCATTAATTGGCCACGATCATTCTGAAGATACATACAATCTCTTAGAAAGGCGGAATGTGCCTGTAGTGTCAATGTGGAGTTACAAGCAAAATTCGAAGATTTCTTGTGTAGGTGGTGAAAATGATCAAGCAGGACATGCTATTGCAAAACATATAATCAATATTGGGCACAGTCAAATTGCTGTCGCTTTTCCAAATGTAGAAGAAAATGATCGAGCAAGAGATAGAAAAAATGGAGTACTTAAATATTTATCAGAAAATTTTATTGAGGTACCAGATTATTGGCAGATTGAAACAGCATATTCAGTACAAGATGCAAGAAAAAGCGCTGCTAAAATGTTTGAAAACCACCCACGTCCAACAGCTGTCATTACTGGTAATGATGTAATTGCTCAGGGAGTTATTTATGCAGCTCAGGCAAAAGGTTTAAATGTTCCAAATGATATATCAGTCACTGGAATTGGAGACTTTTCAAATTCTGCATCATCCTTCCCAAGCATTACAACTGTGAGAATGCGTCCCAACAAAGTTGGCACAAAAGCAGCATTAGTTTTATTAGATCGTATCAATGGTGATAGAGAAGCATACCCAACTCGTATAAAAGTGTCCGTTGAAGTAAAAAGTCGTGAAAGTACTAAAAGTATTTAATTTTTAGTTATATGGCGATTTAATTTTTTATTAATAAGTCCAAATATGAGTATAATACAAAGTGTGAATAATATAAAGTAACCAGCAATTATTGGGTATGGCACAAACGGGTTAAACGTTTTATCAGCAAAATAACTAGCATAATACAATGCATCTCCTTTTTGTTGCCATGCCGGAAAACTTGAGAAAAATACTAATGCTGTTGCATGGAACAAAAATATAGCTTCATTTGTATATGACGACCATGCAAGCCTTAACATTGTAGGCCATATAATGCGTTTATTAATTTGGCGCTCAGACAAACCAAGTGCACGCCCTGCCTCTATATCACCAAGAGGAACAGACCTTAAAGCTCCATAGAATATTTGCGCACTGTATGCAGTAGTATTGAGAAATAAAACGAGCAGAGCGCCAAGCCATGCTCGCGTTAGCCATCTCGTTTCAAGTGTTATTTCAATGATTCCAAAATTTAAGTTCCACCCAAATTTAGGCAGTAATACAAAAGTTTCATAAACAATAAAAAATTGAATAAATAATGGTGACCCTCTCATTATAAAAATGAAAACTGATGCAGGAATTCGAACCAAGGAAAGTGAACTATTTCGAGCAAAAGCCAAGCTAGTAGCCGCAAAAAAACCTAAAATTAGTGCTATGGCCGCAAAATATACATTCCAAATCATACCAGAGCCAATTAAAACAATTTGGTCACAGATATTTATATCTGTTTTAGGTAAGCTGCGTTCACCAATACCAATCGAACGAAGTCCATAATCTGTTAATGTTTGCCAACAATTCATGAAGACCCACTTAACGTTGCCTGTCCCTTAGAAACTTTTGAGGTTAAGTGACCAAAAAACTTTTCACTAACCCA